>OJNI01000003.1_pt1 | contig 228941 bp, 233 predicted proteins | sample 1597441 | NCBI WGS metagenome assembly OJNI01 (sample SAMEA2452131, study PRJEB22498) | human gut metagenome | reverse complement strand
CGATATTCTTTTCAGTAATGAGTGACAAGAAAGCAGGTGATTGGTTCAGATGAGCAGAGGAACCATTAAGAAGGTAGCAGGACCGCTGGTTATAGCATCGGATATGAAACAAGCCAACATGTTTGACGTTGTTAAGGTAGGTAACGAAAAGTTAATTGGTGAAATTATTGAGATGCATTCGGGTGACGCATCCGTACAAGTATATGAAGAAACGACAGGGCTTGGGCCTGGTGCGCCTGTAGTATCTACAAATGAGCCTTTAAGCGTAGAACTGGGACCGGGACTCATTGGCAACATATTTGACGGTATCCAGCGTCCACTTAGTGAAATAAAAAAGGTATCTGGCAACAACCTAAAAAGAGGAATAGAAGTTTTACCTTTGAACAGAGAGAAAAAATGGAATTTTAATTCAGAAGTCAAAGTAGGCGATGAGGTTGTTTCTGGGGATGTTATCGGGACAGTTTTGGAAACGCCAATAGTAAAGCATAAAATAATGGTTCCGATTGGTATAAATGGTACAATAAAAAAGGTTTACGATGGGGAATTCGCAGTCGATGATGTAGTAGCTGTTATTCAAAGTGAAGACGGTGGAGAAAAGGAAATTAAATTGTTTCAAAAATGGCCTGTGAGGGTTCCCAGACCATATAAACAGAAACTTATGCCAAATGAGCCTTTGATTACGGGTCAGCGCATTATAGATACTCTTTTTCCTATGGCGAAGGGGGGAGTCGCTGCGGTACCGGGACCATTTGGCAGCGGGAAAACTGTAGTACAGCATCAGCTAGCCAAGTGGGCCGATGCAGATATAATAGTGTATATAGGTTGCGGTGAGCGTGGAAACGAAATGACTGATGTTCTAAATGAGTTTCCAGAACTTATAGACCCCAAAACAGGGCGCTCTCTGATGGAACGAACAGTTTTAATAGCAAACACTTCAGACATGCCGGTGGCGGCAAGAGAAGCATCTATATATACTGGCATTACTATAGCTGAGTATTTTAGAGATATGGGATACTCTGTAGCTTTGATGGCAGATTCTACATCCCGCTGGGCAGAAGCTTTAAGGGAAATGTCTGGTCGGCTACAAGAAATGCCGGGTGAAGAAGGGTATCCGGCATATTTAGGTAGCAGGTTAGCTCAGTTCTATGAACGTGCCGGCAGAGTAATAGCAAAAGGCAGCGATAAAAGAGAAGGAACTCTTAGCGTTATAGGTGCTGTTTCGCCGCCTGGTGGAGATATTTCTGAACCGGTGTCTCAAGCGACTTTAAGAATAGTAAAAGTTTTTTGGGGGCTTGATTCAAACCTTGCATATAAGCGGCATTTTCCGGCTATAAACTGGCTAAACAGCTATTCCCTATATATAGACAGTGTAGGAAAATGGTTCTGTGAGCATGTTAATGAAAATTGGCTGAACCTTAGGCATGAATGTGTAAAAATTCTTGGAGAAGAAGCAAACTTAGAGGAAATAGTCAAGCTTGTTGGAATGGATGCGTTATCTGCGTCTGACAGGCTAAAACTTGAAATAGCTAGATCTATACGCGAAGATTTCTTACATCAAAACGCTTTTCATGAAGTAGATACGTATACTTCATTAAATAAGCAGTTTCTCATGCTGAATTTAATTTTTAAATTTCAAGAAACTGCAAACGAACTAATTACAAATGGTGTTGAAGTGGAAGAAATTTTAAAATTTAAAAGCCGTGAAAAAATAGGACGATTTAAATATGTGGAAAAAGATGACCTTGAAAAAGAATATGAGGAAATACTCAAAGAAATGGCAAAAGAAGCTGAAAACGCTGTGAGAGAGGAGGAAGAATAATGCCGAGAGAATATAAAACTATAGAAGAAGTGTCTGGTCCGCTGGTTTTAGTAAGAGGGGTAAGCAATGTTAACTACGATGACCTTGGAGAGATTGAGCTTGAAGACGGTACAAAAAAACGATGCAAAGTTTTAGAGATAGATGGGACAAATGCTTTAGTACAGCTTTTTGAAAGTTCAGCAGGGATCAATTTATCAAACAGCAAAGTTAAGTTTTTGGGCAGGAGTATGCAACTGCCAGTTTCTGAAGATATATTAGGGCGAGTGTTTGACGGTTTAGGCAAGGTGATAGATGATGGACCTGAGATAATTCCTGAAAAACGCCTTAATATAAATGGCCTTGCTATGAATCCTGTAGCGAGAAACTACCCGAGTGAATTTATACAAACTGGAATATCAGCTATTGATGGATTAAATACGTTGGTACGAGGACAAAAGCTGCCTATTTTTTCAGGAAGTGGCCTTCCTCATGCTCGCCTTGCTTCTCAAATAGCAAGACAAGCGAAAGTTGTAGGGACTAAAGATGCATTTGCTGTAGTTTTTGCCGCAATAGGTATAACGTTTGAAGAAGCAAATTTCTTTATTGAAAACTTCAAGGAAACAGGGGCAATAGACCGCAGCGTTATGTTTATAAACTTGGCAAACGACCCCGCAATAGAAAGAATAGCTACACCTAGGATGGCTCTTACGGCAGCGGAATATTTGGCTTTTGACAAAGGCATGCATGTATTGGTTATCCTGACAGATGTGACTAATTATGCAGATGCGTTAAGGGAAGTTTCTTCAGCGAGGAAGGAAGTCCCTGGTAGAAGAGGGTACCCGGGATACATGTATACAGACTTAGCTTCGCTTTACGAAAGAGCAGGACGACAAAAGGACAAAAATGGAAGCATTACTTTAATCCCGATATTAACTATGCCGGAAGATGATAAAACTCATCCTATACCAGACCTTACGGGGTATATCACAGAAGGGCAAATTATTTTAAGTAGAGAACTTTACAGAAAAAATATAACTCCTCCAATTGATGTTTTGCCGTCACTTTCTAGACTTAAAGATAAAGGGATAGGGAAGGGCAAAACTCGAGAAGACCACGCCAGTGTGATGAATCAGCTTTTTTCAGCTTATGCGAGAGGAAAAGAAGCTAAAGAACTTATGGTGATTTTGGGTGAAGCAGCTCTTAGTGAAATGGACAAAATTTATGCAAAGTTTGCAGATCAGTTTGAACAGAAGTATATTTCTCAAGGCTATGAAAATAATCGTTCCATTGAAGAAACTTTAAATATAGGCTGGCAACTTTTGTCGTTGTTGCCAAAGTCTGAACTGAAAAGAATAGATGATAAATTTATAGATAAGTACTATCGCAAAGTAGGTGAATAGTTTAGTGAATACTGCTGTTACCCCGACGAGAATGGAACTTACCAAGCTAAAAAAGAAGTTACTTACCGCAAGACGTGGTCATAAGCTCTTAAAAGATAAACGCGATGAGATGATGCGACAGTTTTTAAAGTTAATAGAAGAAAATAAAAATTTAAGACTCAAAGTAGAAGACTCGATAAAGAGGTATCACGATGATTTTACTTTGGCTCAAGCGGAAATGGGAAGTGATCAACTTAAAACGGCGATTTTGTCGCCTAAACAAGACGTATTTTTAGATGTAAAATACAAAAGCATAATGAGTGTTAAAGTACCGCAATTTACCTATAGAATGAAAACTAATAAAAAGGCCGATATTTTCCCGTACAGTTTTGCTACTACAAGTGCAGCGTTAGATGAAGCACTTGAAAATTTATTTGAAATTTTCAAGGATATGGTAAAACTTGCAGAATGCGAAAAAGTATGCCAGAAATTATCTTACGAAATAGAAAAAACAAACAGGCGTGTAAATGCACTTGAATATATTGTTATTCCGGAAGCCCAAACGAATATAAAATATATATCAGCAAAAATAGATGAAAATGAACGCAGCAATTCTGTAAGACTGATGAAAATAAAAGACATGATGTTAAATACGTCTTCTTAAATTAAAAAGGGAAACACGTTTGATTTTTATTTACATTTACAGAAAAGCAACCACAATATTGTGGTTGCTTTTAAGTTTTTTTATTATTCAAATTTATACTATTGAATAATCCAGATACTCTTCAAGTTCTTCTTCGTCTTTTTTCTTTTTCTCAAAGTAAACAATAGCTGTAGCAACTGCAGCGGCAATAGTAGCAGCTGTGGCGACTATTGCGATTAATATACTAAATTTATTACACTTTTTCATAAATACACCCCGCATTTATTAAATTTACAAACTATTTTATAATAAGTTTCTTAAACTGTCAAGTTAAAGCTTGATATCATACTTCTAGTAAATATCCGTGCTTTGGTTTATTCATTCCTTTGCTTTGAAAGGTAGAATGTTGTTTTTCTCTTTTATCGTTAAAAAAATTATAGTTTTTTATAAATTCACTTCTTTTGTTAAAAAAAGTTTTTTGTGTATCCTCTGTTTTAAGCATAGACTCAATTTCAAGTAAACGATTATACTTAGCGACTCTTTCGCTTCGGCATGGCGCACCTGATTTTATTAACCAGCTGCTGGAAGCAACAGCGATATCTGCTATGGAAGTATCTTCCGTCTCGCCCGAGCGATGCGACACTACAGTGCTATACCCTAGAGATTTTGCGGTTTCGATTGTTTCAAATGTTTCTGATAATGTACCGATTTGATTTGGTTTAATTAATATGGAATTTGCAAGATTTTGTTTGGCGCCATGTTTTAACTTTTCTGAGTTCGTAACGAATAAATCGTCCCCAACTAGCTGTATTCGGCTACCCAGAGTTTCAGTCAATATAGCCCACCCATCGAAGTCTTCTTCTGACATTCCATCTTCTATCGAAATAATAGGATACTTCTCGCACCAGTTGTACCAGAAATCAACTAATTCTTGGCTTGTAAATGATTTCTGCCTTTTCAACATCGTATAGTTGTTCCCAAAATGCCATTGGCTGCTAGCCACATCCAGAGCGATTTTCACTTCATTTGTGCTATACCCGGCTTGATTTATAGCGGAAATTATAACCTCGATAGCTTCTTCGTCTGAAGTCAAGTTTGGCGCGTAACCGCCTTCATCTCCAACAGAGGTTTCATAGCCGTTGCTTCTCAATATGCTCCCTAATGTATGATATATTTCACTGCACCAGCGTAGTCCTTCTTGAAAACTATTAGCTCCTGTCGGAACTATCATAAATTCTTGTATGTCCACATTGTTTGAAGCGTGTACGCCTCCGTTTAAGATATTCATCATTGGTGTGGGCATTTTCTTTGAGGAAAATCCACCTAGATATCTAAACAGGGGCATGTTGTAAAATTTTGAAGCAGTTTTCGCAAAAGCCATAGATACAGCTAATGTTGCGTTTGCACCTAAGTTTGACTTGTTTTTAGTACCGTCAAGTTCCATTAATAAACTATCTACACTCCACAAATCTGGATTTTTTAGCCTCGTTAATGCAGGAGAAATAATTTCATTAATGTTTTTTACGGCAGTTGTCACGCCTTTTCCAAAAAAACGGTTACTATTTTGGTCTCTTAATTCAAGTGCCTCATTTTTGCCCACGGATGCACCGGACGGTACGCTAGCACTATCGCAGGTTCCATCCGAAAAAGTCACAGAAGCCCATACTGTAGGAAATCCCCTAGAATCAAGAATTTCCAATGCTTTTACTTTTTGTATACTTGTATTCATTGTTTTTTCCCCTTCAAAATTCAAGTTTTACTTTCGCTAAAATCAGTATGCGCTTGTGCAAAAAGCTTTATACATTTATGCTGATTTTATTCCTTTTCAAGGCTTGTATTGGGGTAATACCAAGACAAAATTTGCTTATAAGATGCGCCCTGTTTTGCCATCTCGTTTGCGCCATATTGACTCATACCAACACCGTGACCGTATCCTTTTACTGTGAATATAACTTTATCATCGCAAATATTTATGGTGAAGTTTGAAGAGCGGAGTGCGAAAGCTTCTCTTACCTGTCTGCCGTTAACAGTTTTGTCACCAATGTTAATGGATTTTATCATTCCGGCCTGAGTACGTTCATTTTCGTGTACCCATGAGTTAACATCATCGTTAAAATTTGATTGAAATTTATCTTGCGCAATTGTTTTAAATTCATCTAGTGACAATTCTTTTTTGCTTTGATAGCCCGGAGCTGAAAGGTCATAAGGGCTTGGCACAGACACTAAATAGTCTGCATTTCCTCCGAAAACGTCCTCTAAATTTTCAGTATTTCCGCTAGATATGGAATGATAAAGAGCTTCAATATATTTACCGTTCTGTTTGAGACTTTCACCGTAGACACTGTCGACTATTTTCATCATTTTGTCGTAATATTTCTCAAAATTTTCTTGCCATCGCTCTTTTAGCATTTCAGGAGTCATATAGTAAATTCGATTTTTTGAATCAACGCTAAAATCACAGCCTTTTAAATCACCGTCTGGCTTATTTTTTTGATTTTCTTGTAAGTTTTTAAAGTAAGTGTAAGCGGCTACCGTTTGTGCTTTTAAAGCTTCCACCTCATTTAACGGTGACATCTCGCAAGCAACACTCAAGCACAAAAATTCCCGTATATTTACATCAATTATTTCGCCATTTGATTTATCTAGCACTTTAAACTTATCGTCATTCGTTTTGTTTTTTGATAAATTGACATTTTGGAATATATTTTTTACGTTTGGTATATCAACCTTGAAGTTACCATTTAAAGCGAAAACAGGTGTAATTATCATAAAAATAAATAAGATTAAGAGTAAAATAATTTTTTGTTTCATGAGTTTTTTCTCCCTTTTTGTTAATATAACTATTTACAATTTTTTTTTTAAGAAGTAAAATATATATGCAATATCTTAAATTTTTATTTTTAGGAGTGTTTTATATGAAATTGAAACATTTAAAAATTCCAGTTTTTATATCATTGGTTTTACTTGCGGTTATGTTCATCTTACAAACAGCTGGCAAGCTTAACGGCATTTTCGGAAATTCAGATTTTATGTGTAATGCAGTTTGCTTTTTTTCGATTTTATTTTTAGCAGTTGTTATTATTGTGATGGGCTATTGCATCAAGTGGCCAAAGGATTTTAGCTTTACTGTGAATAAAAACGTAAGTACGTCTATTTTTTCATTGTTGGCTGGCGTATTTTTAGGGGCTGAATCTATTACAAAACTATTAAATTATATTAATGGCTACAGAGATATTATGCAGCTTGTTTTATCCTTATTCGGAATAGCTTCCGGAATAGTTTTTGTAATGATAGGCATATGTTACTTTATAGGCAAGAATATATTTAAAAATAGAGAGATTTTAGTTTTAATTCCTGTTGTTTGGAGTATAATAAGATTGTTTGAAAGATTTTCGGTTTACAGCTCTGTTTCACGTTACCCGTGGGAAATGTTGGACGAAATAGTAGTAATTTTCGTTACGCTATTCCTTTTAAACCTAGCAAGAGTATTTGCAAACGTTGACAATGCAGGTAAATTGAGAGGACTTTTCGTTTTTGGCTACTTGAGCGTTATTTTTATAGTTTTTGAAACTGTTTTCCTCTCAAAGACGAATACATTGGATCTGCAATACTTTACAAATACTGTGAATTATTTTCTAGCTATATTTATTATAGCTTTGCTTGAGAACTTGAGTAAAGCTTTACAAAAAAGCGGAAATGACAAAGTGAAAGTGTTAGCTGAAAAACCGGATGACGAAGTAGCGGAATAAATGTTTTTAAATATTTAAGGGGGAGTGTTGTTTTATGGCAATTGGTATTGGTATAAATGGATTTGGAAGAATTGGAAGGTTAGTGTTTAGGGCAGCAGTTTCAAGGCCGGATTTATTCGATATTAAGCTTATAAATGACCCTTTTATTGATTTAGATTACATGGCTTACTTGACAAAGTACGATACAGTTCACGGAAGGTTTAACGGGGATATTTCTACAAAAGACGGTAAACTTGTGGTAAATGGCAAGAATGTAGATGTATGTGGATTTAAGTCACCGGATGAAATACCATGGGGGAAATTTGGTGCAGAATATATTATTGAGTCTACGGGGGTATTTTGCACAACTGAGAAAGCTTCTGGGCACTTTGTAGGTGGAGCTAAAAAGGTAGTGATTTCAGCTCCGGCAAAAGATAAAGAAACTCCGACATTTGTTTGTGGGGTAAACTTGGATAAGTACACTAAAGACATGAAAGTAGTTTCTAATGCTTCTTGCACGACGAACTGCCTGGCACCACTTGCAAAAGTTATAAATGACAACTTTAAAATTGTTGAAGGACTGATGACTACAGTACATGCCATTACAGCCACACAAAGAACGGTTGATGCTCCATCATCGAAGGACTGGAGGGGTGGAAGAGCCGCTGCAAACAATATAATTCCATCTTCTACCGGAGCTGCTAAGGCTTGTGCATTAGTTATACCTGAACTGGCAGGAAAACTTACAGGGATGTCGTTTAGAGTGCCTACTCCGGACGTTTCTGTTGTTGATTTAACTTGCCGTCTTGAAAAATCTACAACTTACGAAGAAATTTGCAAAGTTGTGAAGTTGGCCTCTGAAAATGAAATGAAAGGCGTTTTAGGTTACACAGAAGACGCAGTGGTTTCTTCGGACTTTTATACAGATCCCAGAATTTCTATTTTTGATGCTAAAGCCGGGATTATGTTAAATGACCATTTTGTGAAACTGGTTGCCTGGTATGATAATGAGTGGGGGTATAGCAACAAGATTTTGGACTTGATAGCTCATATGTATGAAGTTGATAATAGATAATACCGAGGATTTTTAACGATAAAAAAAGCATCCACAATATTAAGTGGATGCTTTTTTTATATTTTTGTGAAACTAAGTAATATTCTTTTCAAGGTAAGTACTTACTCTTTTTTCCCACTTGCTCAACTTTACATATATAGCCCCTATAATCACAGGGAAAAATGTGGATACAAGCAACCCTAGATATACTCCTAAATATCCCATATTTAATTTTTTTGAAAAGATGTAAGACAGTGAAAGACGTAAAAAAACTTGACCGAATAGGGAGTTAAAGCAACTAAATTTTGTATCGCCAATACCTATTGCAAATAGATTAAATGTAGTCATAGCTGCGTACAGAATACAATCTAAAGAACAGCACATTTGCATATAAAGCAAGCTGTGTCGAATAACTTCTGGGTCATTTGTGAACAAGCGTATAATTTGATGCGAGAAAATTTGAGTTAAAACCACTATAGCAGAAGTTAAAAGTATATTTAACTTTAAGGTAAATTTTAAAATCTTTTTAGCTTGATCTATTTTATTGGCACCTACGTTTTGTCCAACAGCAATTGACATAGCTTGATTTATAGATTTAGACGGAACGGTTATAAGTGTGTGTAACTGAAAACCTATGCCTAAGGCTGAAACTATATATGTTCCGTAAGAGTTGAGCATTTTGGTTATTGCTACATAAGACGAATTTACAATTATCATTTGTAAAAATAGCGGTAACCCAATTTTAGCGAAAAGTTTTATTTTATTTTTATTGCACTTTATAAACAAGAGGCGTGTATGTTTAAAGTAAGACCTCTTTAAATAAATATACGAAATGACCAAACAAATTGCATTTGTAAAGACTGTAGAAAGGGCTGCCCCAGCAGTTTCCATTTTAAGAACTCCAACGAAAAAGTAATCCAGTGACATATTGAGTAGCGCTGAAAATATCATAAATATAAACGGTACTTTAGAGTTTCCAAGACCTTTGATAATTGAACAGATGGAAGTAAATGAAAAGTTAAAAAGCCATCCGGTGGACATGACTTTCATGTAATCGTTTGCGTAGTTAATAGAATCCTGTGGGACATTGAGATACAACAAAATTTCTTTGTAGAAAGTTATAGTCACTACAGTAACTATGCAAGAAGTTATGAGTATGATGTTTCCGAGGGAAGCAATTACTTCAGATTGATCCTTTTCACTTTTTATTCCTTCATACTGAGAAATAAGTACTGTAGCAGCAGAAGACAAGCTTGTGCCGACTGAGCTTATAACCCAAACTAAAGATGTTACATTCGCAATACAAGCAATTCCATCTTTTCCAATATAAAATCCCACAACTATCAGATCCACAACGCCATAAAATGTTTGAAGAAGTAGAGAAAAAAACATAGGAAAAGCGAAAGTTATTAATTTTTTATAAATATTTCCAGAAGTTAAATTTATTTTATTTTTCATAATATTTCTATTATACATAAAATAAAAAGAAAAGCAAAAGTATTATGTATCTGGAAGAATAAAAGAAGCGCACCACTTAATGTAGTGCGCATAATTTATTTTGTTAGAGAAGCTAATTTCGAAATTTGATTTTTCATCAGTTGAGCCAGCTCAGAAGCTGTGTTAGATGTTTTATTATAAACGCTGTTGCAAAGATCGACAGAGTTAGCAAGTACATCTAAATCTTTTACATCAGATCTAAAACTAAACAGGTACGGCAACATTAAGGCTCCATATATCCAACCGAGATTGCTTACGCCAAACAGAGTTCCAAAAGCACCTATAGCAGATCCAATCATAGACCCTAACCACATTGTGGTTCCGTTAGTTTTTAAGTAATACCAAATTCCCTTTGACGCATCCTGCGCATCACTTAAGTTTCTAAGTGTATCGGATATTTTTTGAGAGTTTGATATTTCTTTATTGCTGCCTGTAAATGTGTCAATTAATGTTGAAATTTGTTTTGCTGATCTTTCTACAAAGTTATCTTTACATGTAAGGTCAGGTTCTTTATCAGCTGATGGATTTTTTTGTTTATAAGTACTGTAAATTAAATTTAATGCACCTGGAACGCTGCTAATGTTAGAATAAATACTACTAAATAATTCTTCTACATCGCCAAATTTAATATTTCTTATTTTGTCGAATATATCTTCCTTATTAAGAAATTTAACTTTATCCAAAAGTAATATTGCGGTGATTGAAACTAGAGAATAATATAAAATATTTTTTTGAGTCTGCCAAAAAGCTCCTGTACATTTATCAAATAACCTTGAAAATAAAGAAGATTTTTGACCTTTGTTACTAGAACGTTTACTTTGTTTGAAGCTTTTAGCACTAGAGGTATCATCACCTGCAATTTCCTGTTCTATAGTTATGATCTGGCTTTTGACGTTATGTCCTTTAGCGAAAGTGCTTAAAGGTAAAGTTGAAGCAAATATTGTAGTTATTGCTAAAACTGATGATATAAATTTTTTCATGTATGCTGACTTCCTTTATAATAATTTTTTAAAATTATATCATAAACTCTTCTAGAAATCATTATTCAACAATAAATATTTTATTTTTCTCTGTTTTATACAAAAAATCAAGTCAGTTCATTATAAATAGTTTTATACTCTTTAGCCGAATTTTTCCAACTGTTATCACTTTTCATAGCTCTTTTAGTAAGTGTTTGCCAACCGTCTTTGTCATTAAAACCCATTATGGCACGTTTTATAGCCCACAACATATCGGACGAATTATAGTTTTGAAAAACAAAGCCATTACCTTTTTGGTCACCGCTGTCTTTAACTGTATCTGAAAGACCGCCTGTATTCCTTACTATTGGGATGGCTCCATACTTTAACGCAATCATTTGCGCAAGGCCACACGGTTCCATTTTAGATGGCATTAAAAACATATCTGATGCTGCATAAATTTTATGGGATAGCTCTGGCACAAATCCATGGCATGAGCTGACTTTGCTCTGATATTTAGCTTGCATACAGTCGAAAAACTGCTCATATTTTCCTTCACCAGAGCCTAAAACCACAAAGTTTACTTTTTCCTCTTGAAGCAGCTTTTCTAAAATATCTACCACTAAATCGATTCCTTTGTGCTCAACTAGCCTAGTTACCATGCCTATAAGAGGAACAGCTTCGTCAAAATGCAAATTTAAACGTTTGCTCAATTCCTCCTTATTTTTTATTTTTTTGCATAAAGTTTCTGCACTATAATTTTCGTATATTTCGGTATCGGTTCTAGGGTTATAGACGTTTTCATCTATTCCGTTTAATATACCTACTAATTTTTCCTTATTGTCGCGCAAAATGTAATGTAATGAGTGAGCATACCAAGGATCTAAAATTTCTCTTGCGTAGGTTTTGCTTACAGTTACTACTTTATTTGCGCTTTCAATTCCGGCTTTCATGAAGTTTACACAATCGTTGTAATATAAAACGTTAAAGTTTTCCTTTTTTACACCGACAATGTCTTCTAATACGTCTTTGCTAAATTTGCCTTGATATTGTATATTATGAATTTCGAATATAGTTTTTATATTTTCATAATGTAAGAAATTTTTATATATTAAATTGTAAAAGACCGGTACAAGTGCAGTTTGCCAGTCGTTTGCATGTATTATTTTCGGCTTAAAGTCAATCCTTGGAATCATTTCTAAAATTGCTCTAGAGAAAAATGCGAATCTTTCGCCGTCATCATAGTAGCCGTATAAATTATCTCTATTAAAATAGTATTCGTTATCTAAAAAATAAAACACAACGTTATTGAAATCGAGTTTAAAGATACCGCAATATTGGCTTCTCCATGCAATGGGTACTTGAAAATTCGTAATAAACTTCATTTTATTTTTAAAAACTTTTGAAATATTTTTATAAAGAGGCAAAACTACCCGACAGTCTATGCCTTCTTTTCTAAGCGCTACCGGCAATGAATAAGCAACATCCGCAAGCCCTCCGGACGCTATGAACGGGTAAACTTCGCTTGCACAAAATAAACACTTCAAACAAATTACTCCTTACTCTTGCCGTAAAATAATGTCGTTTTCAACCATAGATTTCGGTTTAACTTTCACATTATCACCTATAGTAACGTTGTCACCAATAGCAGTTATCTCGGTTTCTGTTCCTTCAATTATAGCGCCTTTCCCAACTTTTACATTTTCTGAAATTATCGAATAATTTACAGTAGCATCTTCTTTTATTACGCTTTTAGGCATGATGACCGAATGGCTTATTTTGGCCCCTTCGGCTACATATACCCCGGAAAACAAAACACTTGAAATAACTTCTCCATACACTGTGCAACCGTCCGAAATGAGCGAATCTTGTACTTTAGCTTCATCTGTTATATAAGCTTTTGGAAGCTCGTTTTGCTTTGAGTAAATTCTCCAATTTTCATCGTCTAGCTTTAAGTTTATCTCTGGGTTTAATAAATCCATGTTGCATTTCCACAAACTTTCGATAGTACCAATATCTTTCCAGTACCCGTCAAAATTGTAAGTAAACAACTTTTCGTTTTTGTCTAGCATTTTTGGCAAAATATTTTTCCCAAAGTCATTGCAAGACTCTGAGTCACATTCATCTTCTTTTAAGTATTTTAACAATTTAGGCCAAGAAAAAACGTAAATGCCCATGGATGCAAGCGTGCTTTTAGGCTTTTCTGGCTTTTCTTGAAACTCGTAAATCGACCCATCAGCCCTTGAATTTATAATACCGAACCTGTGAGCATCTAGCTGCGGAACATTTATAGCAGCGATGGTACAATCTGCTCCGACTTTTTTATGGAAATCTATCATTTTAGAATAATCCATTTTATATATGTGATCGGCGGAAAGTATGACAACGTACTGAGGTTCATATTTTTGAATATAATCTATGTTCTGGTAAATGGCGTTGGCTGTACCTTTGTACCAGTCGGCGCCGTTTTCTCTTTGAAAAGGAGGTAAAATTTGCACTCCGCCATTTGCAAAACTCAAGTTCCAGGCTTGTCCTTTGCCTATATGTTCATTCAAAACGAGAGGCTGATATTGCGTAAGAATCCCTACGGCTTTTATACCAGAATTAGCGCAGTTAGACAGAGGAAAGTCTATTATTCTATACTTACCGCCGTAAGGAATGGCTGGTTTTGCTAATTTTTTCGTCAAAGCACCTAACCTGCTTCCTTGTCCGCCTGCAAGCAGCATAGCGACAACTTCGTGTTTCGGGTACATAATTTTCTCCTTCCCATAAAAATTATTTTTTATTAATACTTTTCACAGTACTATTGTTTGAAGCTTTTCTGGTAAGTTCAAAATACGAAACTGACATTGGAGATAAAACCAGCGAAATTGAATTTTCAAATCCGTGCATAGGTATTTTTTCAGAGTGAATATTTTTTTTATTCATTGAACCTGTGCCGCCAAATGCCTCATCGTTAGTAGAAAATACTTCATTATAAACTCCACTGTAAGGAATGCCTATTCTATAGTCTTTCCTTTCCACAGGCTGAAAATTACAAATAATAATTAATTCTTTACCTTTTTTATCTATCCTTCTAAAGCTTATAACACTTTTAAGATAGTCATCATTTGATATCCAAGAAAAGCCATTCCAAGAGAAGTCTTGCTCAAACAGAGGAGTGCTTTTTAAATAAAAATGGTTTATAGCTTTAAAAAAGTTTTGTAAATTTTTATGTGTAGGGTAATCTAAAAGTAACCAATCCAGTTCATTTTTGTAGTTCCACTCTTTAAATTGACCAAATTCTGTGCCCATAAACATAAGTTTTTTCCCGGGATGTGCCATCATATACGCTATAAAAGCGCGTACACCGGCAAATTTCATATCATAGTCACCAGGCATTTTGTTTATTAAAGAGCATTTTCCGTGCACAACTTCATCGTGTGATATTGGTAATATAAAGTTTTCAGAAAATGCATAGAAAAATGAAAAAGTTATATTTTTGTGTTTACTTGGCCTAAAATAAGGATCTGTGGAAACGTACTCTAACATGTCGTTCATCCAACCCATGTTCCATTTATAGTTAAAGCCCAAACCACCTACATCTACAGGTTTTGTTACTAACGGCCAAGTGGTGGACTCTTCGGCGATCATCAATGTATTTGGAAATTCTAAAAACACCGCTTTGTTTAACTCTTTTAAAAATGCCGCAGCTTCTATGTTTTCCCTACCACCGTATTGGTTTGGAGTCCACTCACCGTTTTTTCTGTTGTAGTCAAGGTACAGCATAGAAGCTACCGCGTCTACTCTTATGCCATCTATGTGGTATTTCTCCAACCAAAACATAACACTTGAAACTAAAAAACTGACGACTTCATTTTTAGAATAGTCAAAAACTACTGTACCCCACTCTTTATGCTCGCCTTTTTGATAATCAGAGTACTCATAACAGGCGGTACCATCGTATTTAAAAAGCCCATGAGCATCTTTTGGAAAATGAGCGGGAACCCAATCCATGATAACTCCGATATTTTCATTATGACATTTATTTATAAAGTTCATAAAGTCCTTTGGAGAGCCAAACCTAGAAGTAGGAGCAAAATATCCGGTTACTTGATACCCCCAAGACCCATCGTAAGGGAACTCGCAAACGGGCAAAATTTCAATATGCGTATAACCCATATTTTTAACATAATCGATAAGCTCATCTGCTAATTTCGCATATGAAAAATTATTTCCATCTTTATACTTTTTAAATGAACCTAAGTGAACTTCATAGATGTTTATCGGAATATCAAATACTCCGGCATTTTTTTTCTTTTTTATCCAATTTCCATCAGTCCAATGAAAGTTGTCTATATCAAAAATTTTGGAGGCTTTTTTACAGCCTTCTTCAAAATGGTAAGCATACGGGTCAATTTTTATTAACTCATCATTGTTATTGGTTGTAATTAAAAATTTATACATTGAAAAGTTTGGAATCTCTCTCGGAACGAAACACTCAAAAACACCTTGCGGGTCTATTTTAGACATTACATTTTTGTTTTTATCCCAATCATTAAAATCTCCGATCACACTTACAGTTTTAGCATTTGGAGCCCAAACTCTGAAAACAGTGCCATTAATTTTATCTCTTTTCAGCTTATGGGAGCCAAGAAAGCTGTACGATTTAAAATTTTTACCGTTGTGAAATTTCTCTATTTCTTCATGTATCAAATGAATATCAACTCCTTTCAAAGACCGTTTAAATCGCTTAAAGTTCGTGCAAGTAAAGCATAAAAGCTCATTTTGACAGCATATGAATGATTAATAATATACTGTGTGGGTGATGAAGTGAAATTTAAAATTTTAGGGAAAAAATTTGTGGGAGTTTTTCTTTTAGTCATATCGACACTGACCATTGGTTCAATACTGTTTTTTAATAGAAATAATAACGTTTTATCTACTTTGCAGGAAAATGAAGAAAAAAATAATTTTATAAAATATGCAGAATTTAACGTGCCTTATGAAGTCCTCAAAAGGGCAATGGAAATAGATATAGAATCTAGAGACAAGGATGTGAAAATAAACTGGATAGATTTGTTGGCTTATTTAGCGGCAAAATACGGCGGTGATTTTAAAGTTAACTATAAGTCAAGTGACCTTGATTTTTTAGTAAATGAATTAAACTCGGGCAAAACTGTAGAAGAACTTACCGCAAAATTTAAATACTATAAATATTTCCATGAAGTTTACTTGGCTACCTTAGGGGAATTTATCGGCGAATACAGCATACAGACGGGCTTTGATGAAGAAAAAAATGAGCCGATTTTTGAACAAAAATATGGTTTAAAAGTTTTTTCACCAATAGCAAAGACTTTTCCTTATCAACATTATTCTGATTTTGGCTCGAAACGAACATATGGTTATTCAAGACCGCATTTAGGGCATGATATGATGGCTGCTACAGGTACGCCCGTGGTGGCGGTTGAATCTGGTGTGGTAGAAGTTATGGGATGGAATCAATATGGCGGGTGGCGAGTAGGCATAAGAAGTTTTGACAGAAAAAGATATTACTATTATGCCCACTTGAGGAAAGATAAACCATTTCATGAAAATTTGCAGGAAGGAAAAGTTGTGAAGGCTGGAGACGTTATAGGTTATGTTGGACGGACGGGGTATAGCGCAAATGAAAATGTTAACAATATTGAAACGAGTCACCTACATATAGGGCTGGAGCTCATTTTTGATGAGTCTCAGAAAGAATGTGACAATGAAATTTGGATAGATTTATATGATATTACTCAGCTTCTAGCTAAGAATCAGTCTGAGGTTGTGAGGAACCCTGAGACGAAACACTTTTATAGAAAGTATGATTTTAAGGAACCAAATTTAAATTAAAATGACAGATAAAATGGGTTAGTTAAAAGAAATGTTATGCTGTAAGCTTGAAAAAAGTAGCATTTTAATATATAATCTCTTTGTAATATTTAGCATCATTTGCTCAAATTATAGTTTTTTCTTGTGATAATGGAAGTGTAAGATATGTTATATGAAGTTTTGAAAAGGTTTAGAAAATATTTTTTGTTTTTTTGCGATTTCTTTGTTTGGAATATTTCATTTTATTTTTCGTTTGCGGTAAATCACAACTGCTTTTCTTTGATAGATCACGAAGCAGATTTCTTTAAAAGTTTGATTGTATTAAATATAAGCTTTACGTTTATTTTTGTTTTATTTAAATTGTACGACAAGATTTGGCGCTATGCGGATATAGAAGATTTTTTCTATGTCGGTTTGGCATCTTTGGCTGCAAATTTTTTATTCTGTATAGGTACTTTATTTTTAGATATCCATTTGGGAGTAAGAACTTTCCTTTTGCTGTGTGTGCTGTCAACTTTTATAATGTTCATGATACGCTTTATATACAGGATAGAAAAAATGCTTGAAAGAAGAACAGTTAACGACAGCCAAGGAAAAAGGATGCTGGTAGTAGGTGCCGGCGATGCTGCCATATTAATGCTGAATGAACTTTCTCGCTCACAAGGGAATGGGTACATTCCTATATGTATGGTTGATGATGATAGAGAAAAAATAGGCAGAAGAGTATGTGGTGTAAAGATTTTAGGCTCAACTTATGAGATTCCGGAAATCTGTGAGAAAAATAATATAGAAGTTATACTTTTTGCAATAGCCAATGTTCCACTTAGAGATAAAAAAAGGATACTTGACGTTTGTGCAAGGACAAACTTAGAAGTTAAAATAGTTCCCAATATTTATCAACTTATAGAAGGGTCAAATATTTCTATAGCGGACCAAATGAGACAGGTCGAAGTGGAAGATTTGCTTGGTCGTGAACCGATAATATTTGATTCGGAAAAATTTGGTCAGTATATAAGAGGAGAAACAATACTTGTAACAGGTGGTGGAGGCTCTATAGGGTCAGAGCTGTGCCGACAAGTGGCATCGTTAGAGCCTAAAAATTTAATAATTTTAGATATATACGAAAACAACGCTTACGATATACAGCAGGAGTTAAAAAGAGAATATGAAGATAAGTTAAATTTTGAAGTGCAAATAGCTTCTATTAGAGATTATAAGAAACTAGAAGAATTGTTTATAAGTAAAAAGATCGATGTTATTTTTCATGCAGCAGCTCATAAACACGTACCTCTTATGGAGACAAACCCGGAAGAAGCTGTAAAAAATAATGTATTTGGAACACTTAATTTGGTCACTTTGGCGGATAAGTACAATGTAAAAAAGTTTGTACAAATTTCTACTGATAAAGCTGTGAACCCAACAAACGTAATGGGTGCAACAAAAAGAATATGTGAAATGATTATACAAAGTATGGATAAAAAAAGTAAAACCAGCTTTGTGGCGGTGAGATTCGGGAACGTCTTGGGTTCTAATGGGTCAGTTATACCACTTTTTAAGGAACAGATAAAAAATGGTGGACCGGTGACTGTTACTCACCCTGATATCATCAGATATTTTATGACTATTCCAGAAGCTGTATCGCTGGTTATTACGGCAGGCTCTATGGCCCAAGGCGGCGAGATATTTGTTTTGGATATGGGAGAGCCTGTAAAAATAAAAGATTTAGCAGAAAATTTAATAAGATTATCTGGCTTTGTGCCGTATAAAGATATAGATATAAAATATACAGGACTTAGGCCTGGAGAAAAACTTTACGAAGAGCTACTCATGAGCGAAGAGGGAATAAAACAAACTAGCAATAAAAAAATCTATATTGGAAAACCTATTGAAATAAATTTAGAAAAATTTGACCAAAATTTAAAATTGTTGTATAATTATTCTAGCACAAACAACAAATACAAAATACAGGAAACTTTGCTTGATATAGTACCTACTTTTCAGTATACCCCGCATGAATGATAAAAAGCTTAGCTTTACCCTGTAAACGCGGCCCGTCGAAAAATCTTTTCGACGGAGCCGATTGGTTAAAATTTTAACCAATCGGCCAAGGATGCATCCTTGGCCGCGTTAGTAGTAGAAAAACTCTAAGTTTGATTTTTTAAAATAAGGAGTTTTGCTAAATGAAAAATTTAAAAAATGAGGAAGGAAACTTAAAAAGTAGAAAAAATATTTTTTTAAAGGATAGCACTTTAATTATAATCTGCTGCGTTCTAAGTTTAATTGGAGGAATAATAGGCGGATCGATATTTAGCAGTTGTTACAATAACTCTTCTATAAATGTAAACAGTATGAGTGTGGAAACTAGTGGAGAACTTTCTACGGACGAAGTGGTAGAAAAAGTAGCGGATGCGGTAGTGGATGTATCTACGCAGTCGGGTCAGCAAGATGGCAGTTATTACGTTTCAAGCAGTGCCGGAAGCGGTGTGATTTACTCTGAAAATGGGTTTATTATAACTAACAACCATGTAATAAGAAATGCTGGGAAGATTACTGTTACGTTGAAAAATGGAAAATGCTATAACGCTAACATAATAGGAGCGGATGCTGATAAAGATATAGCAGTTTTAAAAATAAATGCAAATGGCTTGAAAGTTGCTGAGTTTGAAGATTATTCAAGGGTAAAGCTTGGTGAAGAAACTATAGTGATAGGCAACCCGTTGGGAGAACTTGGTGGAACCGTGACAGATGGAGTGGTGAGTTCTTTAAATAGAGATATTGAGCTAGATGGTAGAAGGATGAAACTGTTGCAGACTTGTGCTGAAATAAATGAAGGAAATTCTGGCGGAGGAGTGTTCAACAGAAACGGCAAGTTAATAGGAATAGTTGTGGCAAAGTCTACAGGTGACAATGTGGAAGGGTTAGGATTTGCTATTCCATCGGATGTTGTAAAATCAGTTGTTGAAAAATTAATAAAATAAAAAATTACAGAATAATAATTAATTAGCTTGAAAAAATAATAAAAGGTAATATGAAAATAATTTGTATTACCAATATTATTTGAAGAGGTGGACAGAATGAATACAAATAAGAGTGATGCAAACCCAAGCATAAAGTGTAGCGTAAAATCTTGTCAGAATCATTGCAACAGCGAAGATTACTGCGGATTAAACTCTGTAAAAATAGGAACACATGAGTCTAATCCTACAGTGTGTCAATGCGTTGACTGTGAATCTTTTGTAGCAAGAAACAGCTAGAATAAATAAAAAACAAATAATAATATGTTTAAAGGAACAAATTAATAAAATTTTATATTAATTTGTTCCTTTTTAATTTCGATTATGGTATAATTGCGTTAAGTCAAATGAATTATTATATTTGGGAGGTTGCTTATGAAGAATGGGTCTTTGTTTAAAACAGGCCTAAAGGATGGATACCCGATAGGACTTGGGTATTTGCCGTTGGCTTTTACTTTGGGGGTAGGAGCTAGTAAATTAGGGTTAGCTATACCGACTTCAATAACGATGTCAATGCTTAGTTTTACAGGTGTGGGACAATTGACAACTATGGATCTTATATCTCGCAATGAAAAATACATAGGAATATTTTTAGCGTTGCTAGTTATAAACCTTAGAAATATAGTTTTATCGTTGTCTATGACTAGGAAGTTAGACCCTAATACAGGTATTGGAAAGAGGCTGTTAATTGCAATGGGAAACACCGATGAAATCTTTGCTTTAACAGTTAGAAAAGAAGGCAAGTTACAAGGAAATTATCTTTTAGGAGTTATGGCACTTCCTTATTTTGCATGGTTCGTAGGCGCTTTGGTTGGCGGAATAGCAGGAGATATTTTACCGAAAAGCATAACTATAGCTATGGGAATGGCACTTTATGCAATGCTTATAGCTTCTGTGGTACCGGCGGTAAAGGAATCTAGACCAATTTTGTATGTTGCGGCTTTATCTGGTGTTTTAAGTTGCTTGTTCAAATGGCTTAGAAATTTTTTTAATGGTGATACAGCTATAGATAAAATCTTCGCAGCACTTTTCTCTCCAAGTGGAGTTATTATTATAGGTTCACTTCTTAGTGCAATGATAATTGCATCGAAATTTCCAACTGAAAATAAGGAGGAAAAAGAATGAGTGCAAAATATGTATGGATTTGTATTTTAATCTTATTTGTGACAACTTATTTTACGAGGTTGTTGCCGTTTATATTCTTTAAGGGTGACATAAAAAATAAATTTATAAGTTCTACTTTGGCTTATTTGCCGTATGCTGTACTTACTTCTATGATATTCCCGGAAGTTTTCGAACAAAATGGTATGGGAATTATCCCAGCAATAGTAGGATTTATTGTGGCGGTAGTGCTTTCTTATAAAAATAAGAGCTTGATTATAGTTTTGGCTGCAGCCACAATTGCTACTTATTTATTTATGTTGATAAATCCTTATATTGGAAACATTTAAATCTTAACGAAAAAAGGAAAGATCTCAAAAGTATGAGATCTTTCCTTTTATAAAAAGTATTTTATAAAAATTCTAAGCTTTAGTTTTTTTTATTTGCTGGTTTTCTTCTTTTAGATGTAATACCAGTTTTTTTTGTTCGTCTATCGGCAAAAGCCTAAACAGGCTTATTAATGATTTTTCAAGTTTAGATAGCTCATATATATGAACTAAATTTTTTAAGTTAGAATGTTCATATTCAGCAACATCTGAAAATGAATGTTGTGGATGTTTTTCTTCTTCTTCAAATATATCGATATAAGAAACGTTAAATATTTTAGATAGCTTAATAATAGTATTAATATCCGGGGTGGTCTTTCCGGTTTCATAGTAAGTGTAGGTAGAACGTTCAATGCTAAGAGCATCTGCAACCTGCTGTTGCGTGTAACCGCAATTTTCACGCAATTTTTTTAAGGTTTTAGATAACATTAAAATATCACTTCCAATTTGATTGAATTAGCCCTTTTTTAAGTGTTTTTGCGAAAAGTATTTTACTTTTTATTATAAAAGAATATATATTTAAATTTGTGCAATGGTGATATATAATCACTGTAAAAAATAGCCAATATATATTTTGGAAGAAATATTATGTTTTTATACAAATGATATTAATAATAAATGTTTGTAGCTGACAAGTGTATTGTAAATAGTGAGTTTTTATTTTATAATTATTGTAAAAAATGAAAAGAGGATTTATATTGAAGTTAAATTTTACAAAAATGCACGGTTGCGGTAACGATTACATTTATTTTGACTGTATTCGAGGACCTGAAATTGAAGACCCGGGAAAACTAAGTTTGAAGCTGTCTAATAGAAGGTATGGTGTAGGATCAGATGGAGTGATTTTAATATGTAAATCTGACGTTGCAGACGCTAAAATGCGTATGTTTAATGCAGACTCTAGTGAAGGTAAAATGTGTGGAAATGGCATTAGATGTGTAGGCAAATATCTTTTTGACAATCACTTGGTGGAAAGTGAAACTATAAAAATTGAAACGTTAAGTGGTATAAAAACGCTTTACGTAAATTCTGAGAACGGAAAAGCAAGTTCTATAACGGTAGATATGGGCAGGGCTGTGCTTTCTCCAGAATGCATACCTGTTTCGATAAGTGAAAAAAAGATTATAAATTACCCTTTCAATATAGATGGTACGGAATACAGAATCAATTGTGTGTCTATGGGGAATCCTCATTGTGTTGTGTTTTGTGATGATATAGAATCTTTAGATGTAGAAAATTTAGGACCTACTTTTGAAAATGCAAAAATATTTCCTGAAAAAATTAATACTGAATTTATAAAAGTTATTAATAGAAAAACACTTTGCATGAGAGTATTTGAACGTGGAAGTGGGGAAACTTTTGCATGCGGTACGGGAGCGTGTGCCGCGGTTGTTATGGCAGTGGAGAATGGATTTTGTGATAAAAACGAAGATGTTTTGGTTCACCTTAAAGGTGGAGATTTAGTGGTAAAGTATACAGATGAGACTGTATTTATGACTGGTTCTGCGGAAGTTGTTTTCCATGGAGAGGTGGAAGTTTAAGAGCACTTAAGCACGTTAGCTAAGCGCGCCGCGCGCCAATGAAATAATAAATTATTTCATTGATTCAAGAGAAAATTTCTCTTGAATCGAGCCCACTGCGTGGGCTCGCGCGCGGTTTTAATGGAACTTGATAAAAAATACAAAAAGGGGAGGCAATAGGAAATTTTATTTTCCTAAAAGCATTATGAATATAAATAAAAACCATTTAAATTTGATTGAGAGTTATCTTTTTTCCAATGTAGCAAAAAAAGTGAAATCTTTTACAGAAAAAAACGAAGATAAAAAAATAATAAAACTTGGTATAGGTGATGTTACTCTGCCGCTTTGCAACACTGTAGTGGAAGCAATGCAAAAAGCTGTTTTAGAAATGGGACAAAAGGAAACGTTTAGAGGCTACGGACCTGAAGAAGGTTATGAATTTCTAAGGGAAAAAATACAAGAGCATTACTTGAAAAAAGGTGTGAGTCTAAGTTTAGATGAAATCTTTGTAAACGATGGAGCCAAGTGCGATTTAGGTAACATTCTGGAGCTTTTTTCAAGTGATAATACTGTGCTTATTCCTGACCCAGTTTATCCTGCATACGTGGATACAAATGTTATGGATGGCCGAAGAATAAAATATATAAATGCAACCCAAGATAATGATTTTTTACCGCTTCCAAGTGAAAAAGATAAAGCGGACATTGTATATTTATGTTCACCAAATAATCCCACGGGTGCAGTGTATAGCCACGATCAGCTGAAAAAATGGGTAAACTTTGCACTTAACTGTAATGCTGTTATACTTTTTGATTCAGCTTATGGGTATTTTATAAAAGACAGCAACTTGCCAAGCAGCATATTTGAAGTTGAAGGAGCCAACAAGTGTGCAATAGAAATATGTTCCTTCTCTAAAACAGCTGGATTTACAGGTACCAGATGTGGGTACACAATAATACCGAATTGCCTGGAGTTTGATGGTCAAAGCATAAATAAAATGTGGCGCCGCAGGTTAGCTGCAAAATTTAATGGAGTGTCGTATATCGTTCAAAGAGGAGCTGCCGCTATATTTACCGAAAAGGGTCAGTCTGAAATCTTTGACAACATAAACTATTACCGAGAAAATGCTAAAATTATAGCAGATGCTTTAAAAGACATGGGCGTTTATTTTACTGGAGGAGAAAATTCCCCGTATATATGGATGAAATGTCCCGATAAAATGACATCTTGGGAATTTTTTGATTATCTGTTAAATGAAGCTAATATAGTCGGAACTCCTGGAAGTGGTTTTGGCGAGAACGGAGAAGGATTTTTCAGGTTAACAGCTTTTGGCGATCGTGAAAATACCAAAGAAGCTGTAGAAAGACTTAAAAAACTACATTTTTAGCGTTACATTTTAAAAAAGATTAATTATAATAAAAAAAATATTTATACGGGAGGTGTTAAATTTCTTGAAAAAGTTAGTTGCTAAAGTATTAATACCTACGGCATGCTTGCTGAGCATTGTTCCTATATTAGAACTTGGATTTCTACAAAATTCAAGGGCAAACGATGATATGACAGCACAGGAGACAGCAGCCCGCCGAGGTGACAATGCAGGAACAACAGGAAGTGAAGAAGGAGATGAAATCGTACAAGTAATAGAAACTTCAGCAGGTGAAATGCGTATTTACAAAAGTGGTAGAGTTCTTATATTTAGAGAGTAAGAATAAAATAGTCATGCTTTTATGGCATGACTATTATTTATGAGCGAAGAACTTTACTAGCTCTTTTTTAACAAAAACAAAAATAAGTCATACTTTAATAATAGAATCTTTCTGAAAATGCAAGAGGAGGTTTTGTTGATAAGTATGAACTTTTTGTCTTTAGATAAACTTCGCCAAGGTCAAGATGCAGAAGTTGTAGCACTACTTTCTGAGGGAAACAGTAGGCGTCGTAATTTGGATTTGGGGTTAGTTTCAGGAACTAAAATTAAGATGCTATTTGAAAGCCATTGTAAAAATCCAAAGGCTTATCTCATAAGAGGGGCAGTTATTGCGCTCCGAAATGAAGATGCTAACAAAATTTTAGTTAAAGTACTAAAAGAAAAGGAGACTGTTTCCTTATGAACGTTTTTAAAAGAATACTTTCTGATAAAAGTGAAAAAAATAAGCTGAATTTTAAGATAGATGACTTAAAAGGTGACAAGATTATAGCGCTGGCAGGTAACCCAAATGTTGGGAAAAGTACTGTTTTTAACGAACTAACTGGGCTAAAACAGCATACGGGCAACTGGCCGGGAAAGACCGTCTCAAATGCAAGAGGGAAATACTCATATAAAGGAAAAGATTTTATTTTGGTAGATTTGCCCGGTACATACTCTCTGCTATCAAATTCCTCTGAAGAAGAAATAGCGAGAGATTACATATGTTTCGGAAATGCTGACGCTACAGTTGTGGTAGTTGACGCGACTTGCATTGAAAGAAACTTAAACTTAGTTTTGCAAATAATTGAGATAACTCAAAATGTAATCGTGTGCGTGAACATCTTAGATGAAGCCGAAAAAAAAGGGATAGTTATAGACTTAGATGAACTGTCACTGCAGCTAGGGGTACCTGTAGTCGGTATGAGTGCAAGATCAAAAAAAGGCCTGGATTCTTTCATGGAAACAGTTTATGATATTGCTTATAATAGACGAAAAGCTTACAGGGTAAAACTTGAATATCAGCCAGAAGTAGAACAGGTTTTAAAGGAGTTAGAGCCGCTAGTGCTCGAAAAAGTAAAAAACAAAATAAATGCAAGATGGGTAAGTGTTAAGCTTTTAGATATAGATGAAAAATTAAACCACTCACTCACAGAGTTTGTAGGTTGCAATTTGCTTGAAGATAAAAAAATATCAGAAATTTTAAATTCATTTCATGAAACTTTGCTGCAAAAAGGTATAGAAAAAGAAAACTTGAAAGACAGATTGGTTTCCTCTGTAGTAAAAAAAGCCGAAGATATATACAACAAAAGTGTGCACCTGAAGAACAAAAATTACAATGAGAGAGACCGTAAAATAGACAAACTACTTACCTCTAAGCTTACAGGAATACCCATAATGATTGCACTGTTATTTTTAATTTTTTGGCTTACTATGGTAGGTGCAAATTATCCATCTGAAGTTATTGCAAATGTTTTATTTGCACTGCAAGATAAACTGACAGAACTTTTTTCATTAATGAATGCACCGGCTTGGTTGCATGGATTATTGATTTTGGGCCTATATAGAACAGCGGCATGGGTCGTCTCAGTTATGCTGCCGCCTATGGCCATTTTCTTCCCGCTATTTACGTTGCTTGAAGACCTCGGGTACTTGCCAAGAGTGGCGTTTAATTTAGACAACTATTTTAAAAAAGCTCGTGCTCACGGAAAACAAGCTCTCACCATGTGCATGGGGTTTGGTTGCAACGCTTGTGGAGTTATAGGTTGCAGAATAATCGATTCTCCGAGGGAAAAACTAATAGCCATTATTACAAATAATTTTGTGCCTTGTAACGGAAGGTTCCCGACATTAATAGCTATAATAACCATGTTTTTTGCAGGTTTAGCTGCAGGCCCATATGTATCTTTATTTTCTACATTTTTATTGACTTGCACTATAATACTCGGTGTTTTAACAACTCTATTGGTTTCAAAAATTTTATCAAAAACGATATTAAAAGGCATACCTTCATCATTTGCTTTGGAACTTCCGCCATACAGAAAGCCGCAAATAGGGAAGGTTATAGTTAGATCAGTTTTCGACAGAACACTATTTGTGCTTGGCAGAGCGGTAATAGTAGCAGCACCTGCCGGATTAATTATTTGGATTATGGCAAATGTGCATGTAGGTGAAAATAGCATTCTCTTTTATTGCTATAATTTCCTGGACCCATTTGCAAAGCTTATAGGTTTAGATGGAGTAATACTAATGGCGTTTATTTTGGGATTTCCTGCAAATGAAATAGTTATTCCGATTATAATAATGTCATACTTATGCACCGGAAGCTTGACTGACATTTCATCATTAAGTGACTTGCATCAATTGCTTATAAACAATGGTTGGACTTGGTTAACAGCTGTATGCACTATGATTTTTTCGTTGATGCATTTTCCGTGCGGAACGACATGCTTAACCATAAAAAAAGAAACCAACAGCTTTAAATGGACTATCCTATCGTTTATAATACCTACAATAACTGGAATTGTGGTGTGTTTTTTAATTACAAGTTTCGTTAATATATTTAATTTATTATAATTTTAAAAAATAGAATATAAATATTGACAAAATGTTTTAAATGTTATATAATATGGCATAAAATAAAAAGGAGGATAATTTTATGAAATTACAAGAATTTATGGACAAAAACCCAGAACTGATGAAAAAGGCGGCAGAGTGTAAAAATGTGCAGGAATTTGAGGAATTTGCAAAAGAAAATGGCGTAGAAATAAAACCAGAAGGGCTAAAAGATGCATATGGATATGTGTGCTCTCACTACGGCAGTGGAGAGTTGAGTGAGGATGCACTATCTAGTGTAGCTGGAGGAGGAGATAAGCGCTCTGAGTACCAAGAAGTCGATGCATCTCGGCTATATCGAAATGAAAAGGATAAGGATAAGTATGTAATACTAAAGAAATAATGATTTTATAGAACTTGGTTGAAAATTGTGTCTATATTTATTGACCTTTTGTAGTTTATAGAACTAATTTTTATTTTTTAAATTAAAGAAGTTCTCAGCATATTCTGAGAACTTCTTTATTATTCTTTTTTATTTTAAATTAGATTCGTACTGTTCTATCATCTTTTTAACCATCTGTCCGCCAACTGAACCGGCTTCTCTTGAAGTTAAGTGTCCATTGTAACCTTGTTTTAAATCAACACCAACTTCACTAGCTGCTTCCATCTTAAACTTGTTAAGAGCATCTTTAGCTTCAGGTATTACTATTGAATTTCTAGACATATTTTTCACTCCTTTTTCGAAATCTGAAATTTTAAATTAAATGCGTTTGCAATAATAGTTTGTGTTCTGTAAAGTTTAATATCCCTAGTAAATTTTATATTATTTTTTGCACTAAATTGGGAATTTACTTATTTTTAAGGTCTAGAAGAAACAGTACAGCCGCAGCTGATAAAATACAGTTTATATCATAATTATCGTTAAAGAAAATGCAAGTATCTAAAGGTTCTACTGTATTTGAGTCAATCGTTGAAATATACCTTTGAAGGCTAACAGTGGCAATATTTTCCTTTATGCCAGATAAACTAAAAGTAGATTTTTTGGAGTTACCACATGAGATCGCAGTTCTCTTTATATTTTTTAAAATATTGGCAGCTTTTAAATTGTGAGAGTCAAATATCGGAATAAAATTATCTGGAAAATGGCTTGTTTCAAAGTCACAAAATGAATTTTTAAAAATAAATACTCCTTGCATATTTTTTACTTGAGGAACTTTGTCACAACTTATTATCAACGTATTTTCTTTACTATCTGATTGCTTTTTTGCTATGTATTTTTCCGACACATATAATAAGTTTGTATATGGCAGAAGTATATCTATAAATGCTGAATCCATCTCATTTTCTTTCTGGTCACCGTAAAGTATAACAGTCTTCATTTTAAGTTCTCCCTTTTTCCATTGCAATATTATTGTGACCGCATTTTGAAAAATTTATGTATTACTTTTCCATTTATAAATGTGAATATTTGTATAAAATATTGCCAATCTAAGATAAAGAAGGAAGAGGTGGTATTGTGAAAAAAGCAATTTATTATTTCTGTGCATTTCTAGCAGGTTTGCTAAACGGGCTTTTAGGCGCAGGTGGAGGTATGCTTATGGTGACAATACTTTCAAAAATGGGCCTTGAACAAAAAAAAGCTCACGCTACTTCCATTTGCATCATATTGCCAATATGCCTGTTTAGTGCACTTACTTATATAAATAAAGGAATTGTAAATATAAATGACGCTACAGGTTACATGATATGGGGTATTTTAGGCGCAGTGTTGGGCGCATTTGTGCTTTCGAAAATCAACCAGAAAATACTGCGTAATATATTTGGGATCTTTGTGATATGGGCAGCTATACAGCTGCTTAGAAGATGATTTATGCACTGTCAAGTATAGCAGCAATACTTTCTGGAGTTTTTGCCGCAATGGGTTTTGGCGGCGGAAGTATATTCATTATATACTTGACATTATTTGAAAATTTACCACAAACATTAGCCCAAGGCATAAACTTAATATTTTTTATTCCTATATCTATTACAGCACTCATCATGCATAATAAAAAAAATTTAGTGGATTGGAAATATGCTATAATTTTCGGGATTTTGGGAATATGTGGAGCCATTGTAGGTAGTATCATGGTTAGCTTTATAGATGCAAAAATTTTAAGTAAAATTTTCGGTATATTTTTACTGTTCATGGGTCTTATGCAATTTAAAAAATAATTGAAAATATCAAAATTTTACTTTAAATCAAAAAATTGAACCGTATTTTTAGTAAATAAAACTTTAAAAATATTATTTCAGAACGATGGACAAATTAATCTTATGATTACTAAAATGCGGGGTGATTTTTTGAAGCGTTTTTTTAAATTTTTATCATTGGTTTTATCTATATTATCAGTATTTTTATTTACTTATTGCATTTACATTTCTAGTGCTTTGCCAGACAGTTATAAGATTACACAAAGTTGTGGACTAAATTTAGAAAACCACAACTTTTTAACCGCCTCTGTAGATCCTAGGGAAGATAAATTAGCCGTATTAAATAAAAACTACAAATCTAATATTTTGCTTATGAGTTCCATACCGGTGAAAACCGTAAATGTAGAATTTTTAAAGGAGGAAAAAGTCACTCCTTGCGGTGTCCCTTTCGGTGTGAAAATGTTTACGGACGGTGTTTTAGTTGTCGGAATATCTGATGTAAGAACTGATAACGGCTTGACTTGTCCGGCAAAGGCAGCGGGGCTAAAAAAAGGTGATATAATAACAAAGGTAAATACTTCTCAAGTAAAGAACAATGAATATTTGCTTGAAATGGTGGAAAATAGCGAAGGGAAGCCCCTCGAATGCGAAATAGTCAGAAATAGCTGTTGCTTTAAAGTGCAACTGCAACCTACTAAAAGCTCAACTGATAATATATATCGTTTAGGTTTGTGGGTAAGGGATAGTTCTGCAGGTATCGGTACGCTTACTTTTTTTAACGAAAAAAATCATACATTTGCAGGTTTAGGTCATGGCATATGTGACGTAGATACCGGGGACTTGTTGCCGCTTTCGCACGGCGACATAGTAAAAGCTAGTGTTAGTGGTATAGTAAAGGGTGTTAAAGGCATGCCAGGGGAATTAAAGGGGTACTTTATAGAGCCATCTTCTCTGGGAGTTATCTCGAAAAACACAGAGTGCGGAGTATATGGTGGTCTAAAAAATTTTTCAAGTGATCAAAAACCTTTAGCAGTTGCCATGAAGCAACAAGTAAAACACGGTCGAGCTCAAATTTTATCCACAGTTTCAAGCACAAGTCCTAAATTTTACGATATCGAAATTCAGAATATAAATTATAATGAAAAAATAAAAAGCAAAAATATGATAATTAAAATTACCGACGAAAGGCTCCTTGATCAAACAGGAGGCATTGTGCAAGGAATGAGTGGGAGTCCGATAATTCAAAATGATATGCTGGTAGGCGCCGTTACGCATGTTTTCGTAAATGACCCTCAAAAGGGCTATGGCATATTTGCAGAAAATATGCTTTCTGAAATGAATGAAATAAAAGATTTCCCAGAACTAACCGCATCTTAATGCCGTTTTCTCGTGCTTTTGAAAATAAAATAAAAAAATCTTGTGGAATCTATTGCCAATTATTCCAATATATGGTAATATGATGGTAACAAATTAATTATTAGGAGGAAAAAGCATGGGAAATCATTTAAAGCTACTTATTGCAGAAGATCGTGAAAAATTTAATCGAGAGAAGATGGAAGATTTTGAAAGATTCGGGTTTAATATCAAGTTTTCGCACAAAGACGGAGAATGTGTGATTAACATGATAAATGATTATCACCCTGATGTTGTATTGATGGATTTGTTTATGCCAAATGTCGATGCAATTGGAGTGCTGAAATTTTTCAAAAATAAAGATAGTTCGTGTTCGTTTGTAGTGCTGTCGAATTTTGACAATCCTAACCTTGAAAGAGAAGTAATGGACGCAGGTGCTGCATATTTTGCACTAAAGCCATTTAATTCTGGCAACTTGGCAGAAAGGATTTTTAATATTGTTTCTTGTAACAAAGGGGTAATTCACTCAGCTCACAAAATAGAGCAACTAGATACCAGTGTAGAATACAAGGTTACCGAAATTCTGCATCAGATTGGCGTACCAGCACATATAAAAGGGTACCATTACTTAAGAGAATCTATAATAATGGCGGTCGAAACTCCTGAGATCATTAACGCTGTCACAAAGCAGTTATATCCTTCAGTTGCCAGGAGGTTTTCGACTACGTCATCGCGTGTAGAAAGAGCTATTCGCCATGCTATAGAAGTTGCTTGGGACAGAGGTGACATAGAAGTTTTGAACTCTTACTTCGGCTACACTATCCACAATACTAGAGGCAAGCCAACCAACAGTGAGTTTATCGCTATGATATCCGATAAACTCAGATTACAAATAAAAAATGCGAGTTAATATATGTAAGCAACTAAAAGGCAAAAAGTCACACATCTTAAGGAAATGTATGGCTTTTTATTTTTTTGGTGTGTAATTTAACAGATCTGATTACTTATTAATTATGCTGTTTTTCTAAACCTTTTATGAACTCCGTATCATCTTGAAAATAGTAAGTTGACAGTTTTTTGCTGCATTGTTTATAATTATATGATTAAAATACTTCGCAGGTGAAAATATGGGGTTTGTAGATTACAGCGCAAAATTTTTCAAAGAGAAATTAAATTCATATGAATCATTGTATAAGGATAACGCTCCTAAATCGATGGTGCATGAAGCGAAGGTGCTTTTAAAATTGTTAGATGACATTCGCGACGAAGGATATGAGGATGTTTATACTTACATAAATAGGTCGTGCGATGCAGCTAGTCGTTTAAAGATATTTATTACTTCTAATAATGATAAGCCTTTTGTTATAAACAAATATAACATCAGTAAAAATATTGCATATGAATCGCATGAGTATAAATTAGAAAATTATCTTAATTTAATAGAACGAAAGATAACTACTTCAGGCAGCGACACTACTAAAAATACACCTGAAATTTTTTACGATATTTTGTCGTATTCAAAAGATATTTTTATGTCATCAAATTCTGAAACGGCTTACTGTTTTTTGTTAAGAGACACATTACTTCCTTATTTAGCATTTAAAAAATGGGATACTAAAAATAATTTAAATATTGTACCTATGCTTATTAGTAGAAGACTTTTCTCTTTTTTTGAAAGAGAAAAAGAAGAACTTTACACTCATGTGCAAAACATTATTTTTGAAGCACTTGACGAAAATATACAAACTTTCGAACAGTTAAAAAAATACGTTAGAGATTCACTAAAAAATGCTCCACTTAATTTATTATCATTAATTAGTCTAATAAAACGAAAACTAAGTGATATACCGCAAAAAAATATTATGGTTTTAGAGTCTGGGTATATAGGTACTATGCCGGTATTGCTAAGTGCTATCGATGATAGGATAGACTTTAAAATGTTTACAACTATTCCGTGTTTTTATGAACTTTATAAAGAAAAATTCTTTACTAAAAGTTTTGAAAAAATTAGGTTATTTGAAACAATTCAATGTCAAGATGCTTTATTCAAATTGGCATCTATAAATAGCAGTGGCTGCTTTATGGTTTCTGAAACATCTGATAATGAGGTAAAAGACAAAGCTTATAAAGAGTTAAACTTATGGTACCATTTGATAAACTCAAATACTTGCAAATATTGAGTTTGTTTTGCTAAACGCTTAATGCAGACGTATGTTAAAATCTTTTCATATAAATTTCACTTTATAAGCAGTACTAAAACTTTACATTTGTACCTTTTCTAGCTTTGCGAAATTAGCCATCAATTTTTTGTTTCCGGCACCATCGAAAGCTATCTCAATTAAAGTGTCATTTCCCATGGAAGTAGCAGAAATTATTGTACCAACACCGAAAATTTTATGTTTAACTTTATCGCCATAAGCGTAAGAATTTTTATTCTGCGGTTGAGGCTTTGAATATGTACCTAAATTTTTTATAACGGGAGCAACTTTAGGTCTTGACATAAAATGCGAAAAAGAAGTTGTTGCGTGTTTTGTGCTTTCGGTAAATAAAACTAGCTCTTCTGGAATTTCAAGCAGAAAGCGAGAGGGTTTGTATCTAGAAGTGCTACCAAACAACATGCGCGTTTGAGCCTTAGTTATGAAAAGTTCCTCTTTGGCCCTGGTTATTCCCACGTAAGCTAAACGCCTCTCCTCTTCTATTTCATCTTCGTTATAAAGTGTCTGAATTCCTGGAAATATTCCATCTTCAAAACCTGGCAAAAACACAACTGGGAATTCCAGCCCTTTGGCAGAATGCATAGTCATAAGCGTTACAGCGTTAGACTCCGAATCGTAATTATCAATGTCAGTTAAAAGAGCCACTTCTTCAAGGAATGTAGAAAGATTCGCGTTTTCACCGTATTCTTCTTCGAATTTCAAAATATTAGATGCCAACTCTTTAATGTTTTCTATGCGGGTTTCACTTTCGTCCTTTTCCGCTAAAAGATAATTTACATAGTTTGTTTTTTCTAAAATCAGCTCGTATAACTCATGTAGAGAAGATGACGGACTATTTAAATACTCAATCAATTCATCTATTAACTTAGCAAAGGTCTTTAACTTTGAACAGGATCTTAATAAGTCCTGGTACTTATCGGCATTTCTCATTAAGTTTAGTATAGGCTCGCCTGTTTCTGAAGATAAGTTACAGAGCTTTTCGATAGTTTTGTTACCTATAGAGCGTTTTGGCTGGTTAATTATTCTTTTAAGTCTGATTTCGTCATTTTGGTTATTTATTACGCTTAAGTAGGCTATCATGTCGCGGATTTCTCTTCTCTCATAGAACCTATGTCCGCCAATGATTCTATAAGGTATGCCGGATTTAATAAAAACTTTTTCAATACTGTTAGACTGTGCGTTCATGCGGTACAAAACGGCAAAATCGGAATATTTTTTCCCATTGGCAACTTGATCGGTTATAGTTGTAGTTATAAAATCGGCTTCATCTGTTTCGTTCAAAGCTGTATATACATTTATTTTATTTCCGCATTTATTTTCTGTCCATAAAGTCTTAGGTTTCCTTGAACTGTTATTTTTAATAACGGCGTTAGCTGCATTTAGTATATTTTGAGTGGATCTATAATTTTGCTCAAGCCTAATGACAGTGCTGTTTTTAAAGGTCTTTTCAAAATTTAATATGTTTTCAATGGTGGCACCGCGGAATTTATATATACTTTGGTCGTCGTCTCCAACAACGCACAGGTTTTTATGTTTTTGGCTCAAAAGCCTTATAAACTCGTACTGCACAAAGTTTGTGTCCTGATATTCATCCACCATAATGTAATGAAACCTATTTTGGTAATATTCCAATACATCAGGAAACTTTTTAAAGAGTAAAACCACATTATATAAAAGATCGCCAAAGTCCATAGCATCAGCCTGTGTTAAGCGCCTTTGGTACATAGAATAAACTCTGGAAATATTAGATAGCCTGAAATCAGTCCCGGAATTTTTTTGAAAATCATCGGGGGAAATCATTTGATCTTTTGCTCTAGATATTTCAGATAAAATAGATCTATAAGACAATACTTTGTCATCAATATTTAAGTCATTCTGGCATTCCTTTATAAGACGATAGGAATCATCAGTATCGTATATAGTGAAATGCTGTGAGTACCCAAGTTTATCCGCATATTTCCTAAGGATAATGGAACAAGTGGAATGAAACGTCGATGCAAATACATCATGACCTGTTTCGGCCCCAAGCGCAACTTCTAATCTATCTTTCAGTTCATTTGCAGCCTTATTCGTGAAAGTAATAGCAAGGATTTGCCAGGGCTTAGCAGGACAGACCGATAAATCTTTTAATGTGTATTCTATTTTGTCATTATTATTTGAATCTAAACAATTCTTCATTTCATCTATATATTTTTGATCAACGAACCCTGGTACATTTGAGTCTTCATAAGTACAACCATATTTTATTAAATTTGTAATCCTGTTGATAAGCACAGTAGTTTTTCCACTTCCGGCACCTGCCAATATAAGTACAGGACCATTAGTTGAAAAAATAGCTTTTTTTTGCATATTGTTCATTTTTTCAAAGTATTTTTCCATCAATTTTCTTTTCAAACTTAAAAATTCATTCGTTAAATTATCCATCAGTGCAAACCGTTCTTTCTTTATGTTTATATATTAATTTTAACTCATTTTAAATATCGTTGCAAATGAATTAAAAAATAAATTTATGCATATTAAAGATATACACGATTAAAATTAACTGTTGTTATTAATATTGCAGTATTTTTTGTTATTAAAGAAAATCGAGTTATTTACACAGATTTATTTTTTTAATGATATCTTTGCAGATGGCATTGCTCGTGCTGTTCCCATTGACGGTATAGTCTGAGTGCCTTTTATATATTCTGTACCTAGATGCAAAAAGAAGGTTTACGTTTTCCTTATGCAACATAGGCCTTGAAATATCGTTTTTCAATCTTTTTTTAATTTTACTTAGATGAGTATCTATGAAAAAAAGTTTTCCATTTTCCTTAATTTTATTAACGTTTTCAGTATTGTTTAAACTTCCCCCACCTAGAGAAATAACAACGCCATTAATTGTAGTGACCTGTCTTATTATGGAGGACTCGCATGTTCTAAAAAAACTTTCGCCGTACTTTGAAAAAATTTCCGGTATGTCTAATTTTAATTTTTCTTTTAAAAATTCATCTGTATCGATAAATGGCACTCCTAAGCTTTGTGAAAGAGCTCGTCCAACGGTAGTTTTGCCACAACCCATAAAACCGCATAACACTAAATTATTTTTTAGTTTCATATTTGTCCCATATCCTTTATTTTCTTTGTGCAATCAGCCATTAAATTTTTTATATCTGCCTCATCAAAAACGACATTGTTCCAAATTTTTTGAGCAAGCAAGGCCTGAAAAACCAACATAGATAGTCCATTTACAGTTTTTATTCCTAATGCTCTTGCCTGCTTTATTAATTTTGTTTCCAACGGGTTATAAATTAAGTCGAAAATAATGTCGCATTTTTTTATTATATCTAGACCAATTGGCAATGCGTCTTTTTGTGGGAATGTGCCTACAGGAGTGGCATTTACCAGCATACCGATTTTACCATTTTGCAACTTAAGGTTATCTTCTGTACAGATTTTTACATTTTTTAAGTTCATTTTCCTTTTTAATTCCATAGCTTTAAACAAACTTTCTTTTCTGACCACAAGCGTTACTCCTATGCTAAGCTGTGCACATCTTGCGGCTATGGCTCTAGCAACGCCACCATAACCTAATATTACTATATCATTTTCTACATTTATTTTCTCAAGTTTTAAAGCCTCAAAAAAGCCATAAACGTCTGTATTAAAGCCTGTGCTTATTTGAGCATTTTTTACTGTATTAACTGAGCCGTAACTTTTAGCATCGGAGTTTATATTAGAAAGGTACGATATGATACTTACTTTATGTGGAGCTGTAACATTGTAGCCATCTAATTCGTTTAAAAAGTTAATATTACTTTTAAGCTGTTCGCTGCTGATAGACAGTAGACTGTAGTCTGCGTTAATTTTAGATATCTCAAACAGCCTGTTATGTATAAAAGGGGAAATGGAGTGTTCTAGTTTGTAGCCGATTAAAGCATAATTTTTTTTATTCAAAAAATCACAACCAATAAATTTTAATAATTTTAAATATGAGTATTGACAAACGGCTTAAAATGTTAATAATATTGTTTATAGGGTTCTATAAAGGCTACGTGGTAGTTAGAGCCACTTTTAAAGAATATCACAATAAAAATAATTTTGTCAATTCTAAAGAATTATTTTGTGTGTAAACTTAACAATATTTAAGGAGAATTTTAATGATTTTAAGTAAAGTTAAATCGATTTTGAGCCAACAGTTTTCTGTTGATGAAGAAAAAATAACTATACAGACAAATATAGCCGAGGATTTAGGTGCAGACTCTTTGGACGTTGTTGATGTTTTAATGTCGCTAGAAGATGAATTCGAGATGGAAATACCTGATGAAGACGTAGAAAATATAAAAACAGTTGGGCAATTAGTTGAGTATATAAAAGCCAATAATCAAAACCACCAATAATACTGGTGGTTTTCTACGTTTTTCAAAAAATATTAGATCACGTGAAAACTTAATTATAATTTAACTTTATAGCACTTGACATCGTTAAATTTTTATTTTAATATATGTCTTGTAGGTTATATGGACGTTTAGCTCAGCTGGTAGAGCATTCGCTTGACGTGCGAAGGGTCAGCGGTTCGAGTCCGTTAACGTCCACCATTATCTTAGAATTAAAGGCGTTGAAGAAGGAAAGTAGTTTTTTAATTTTAATTAAAGAGAGATGCGTCTGGGCTGAAAACGTGTTATTAAAATGAAAAATGAAGTTCCCTTTGGAGCTGTGCTTCTGAACGATTACAGTAGGAAGTGCCGATTAAGGAGTCGTCATGTCCTGTAAGAGAGTTTGCAAGATTTGCAAAAAATAGGGTGGTACCGCGGTGGTTGTAAAGCTATCGTCCCTTTTAGTGGGATGATGGCTTTTTTATATTATTTTGAGGTGATTGTATGAAAAGACAACTTGAAAAAGTAAAGGAAGAATTTGATTTTGACTTGACGAGCTCAAATTCGCAAAAAGACATTGAAAATGTCCGAGTTAAATATTTAGGCAAGAAGGGAGCTCTTACGGGTATATTAAAGCAAATGGGGACTCTGTCTGCTGACGAAAGACCTGTTATCGGTAAAATATCTAATGAAATGCGGAATTATATTTCTAAGAGCATAGAGGAAAAAACAGCAAAATTAAGGTTTGCTGAAACTCAAAATAAATTACAGTCGGAAAAAATTGATGTCACTTTGCCCGGTAAGAAAATAAGGTTAGGACATAAACATCCGATGAGTATTATTTTAGATGAAGTTAAGGATATATTCATAGGAATGGGATTTAATGTGGTTGAGGGTCCGGAAATAGAGTCGGATTATTATAATTTTGAAGCTTTAAATTTATCTAAAAATCACCCGGCGAGAGATACTCAAGATACTTTCTACATTGATGAAAATACTTTACTTAGAACGCAAACTTCGTCTGTGCAAATTAGGACAATGGAAAAGCAGAAGCCACCTATACGTATAATTTCGCCAGGAAGAGTTTATCGTTCTGACGAGGTGGATGCAACTCATTCGCCTATATTTAATCAGATAGAAGGACTTGTTGTGGATAAGGGAATATCTTTCTCAGACTTAAAATGGACTTTGGAAACTTTTATAAAGAAACTGTATGGAAACAATACGGCACTTAGATTTAGGCCGCATCATTTCCCATACACAGAGCCGTCTGCCGAAATGGACATAGAGTGTTTTTCTTGTCATGGAAAAGGCTGTGCTTTGTGCAAAGGCGAAGGGTTCATAGAAATTCTTGGTTGTGGAATGGTGCATCCGAAAGTTTTAGAAAACTGCGGCGTAGATTCAGAAGAATATTCGGGGTTTGCTTTCGGTGTAGGGCTAGAAAGAATAGTAATGAGAAGGTACAAGATAGATGATTTGAGGTTATTTTATGAAAATGATTTTAGGTTTTTAAAACAGTTTTAGTGAAGTGTGAGAAGGGGCACGGCCCCGGCAGCTGAAAGCTGCCGTAAAAAGGCGAAGCCTTTTTGCAAGCAAAGCTTGCGGGCCGTGCCCAACAGAGGTGTAGCAAAAAATTTAAAATGAAAGGTGAAAACTTATGTATTTATCGAAGAAATGGTTAAATGATTTTGTGAAAGTTGATGACATAGATACTAAAGTATTGTGCGATAAATTAACATTATCCGGCTCAAAGGTAGAGTCATTTAAAAGTGAAGGAGGAAAAATAAATAAAATAATCACAGGAAAGGTAATATCTATAGAGAAGCACCCGAATGCGGATAAGCTTTTGGTTTGTAGTGTAGATATAGGAGCGAATGAACCGCTTCAAATAGTAACAGGTGCACACAATTTAAAAGTTAACGATGTCGTCCCGGTAGCAGTTGATGGATCTACTTTATATGATGGAACGAAAATAAAAAAAGGAAAACTTAGAGGAGTAGCCAGCAACGGTATGCTGTGTTCACTTGGTGAATTAGGGCTTAGTAAACATGATTTTCCTGAAGCTGTGGAAAACGGCATTTTTGTTATACAAATGCCCTGTGAGCTTGGTCAAGACGTAAAAGATGTAATTGGTTTTAACGACACAGTTATAGATTTTGAAATAACGCCTAACAGGTCGGACTGCTTATCTGTTATAGGGCTTGCGCGAGAAACCAGTGCTACTTTAGGGCGAACCTTAAATCTCCATACCCCGAAGGTGAAAGGTGACGCAAAGTTTCCTTTGGATTTAAAAATTTCGCTTGAAGATAAAAAACTATGTCCTTACTACAGTGCTCGTATTGTTTCAGATGTTAACTTAAAGTCCTCTCCGGCTTGGATGCGTGAACGACTCAGAGCTATGGGAGTAAGACCGATTAACAATATTGTAGATATAACTAATTACGTTATGCTGGAGTACGGTCAACCGCTTCACGCCTTTGATTTAACCACCATTTCAGGAAATGAAATAAACGTTAGGCTAGCTTTTGATGACGAAAAAATCGTTACTTTAGATGGAGTTGAAAGAAACCTGTCGAAAAACGATCTGATTATAGCGGATAGTGAAAAGCCGTTAGCCATAGCAGGAGTTATGGGTGGAGAAAACAGCGGTATAAGTGAAAATACCAAAGAGATTGTTTTTGAATCAGCAAATTTCTTTGGACCGTATGTAAGAGTGAGCTCTAAAAAATTTAATTTGCGTTCGGAATCTTCAGCAAGATTTGAAAAAGGATTGGATCCAAATTTATGTTCTATAGCGTTGGATAGAGCTTGTGAACTTGTTGAAGAATTGGGAGCTGGTAAAGTTACAGAAAAAGTTTTTGTTGTTGATTCCGTAAACGAAAAACAAGTAAAAATACCTCTTGATTGCGAATTTATAAATCGCTTTTTAAATATAAACTTAAGCAAAGAAGAAATGATTGAAATCTTAAGCAAAATAGATTGCAGGGTTGTAAACGATGAAGTTGTTGTTCCAAGTTACAGGAGCGATTTAAAGTTAAAAAATGATATTGCAGAAGAAATTGCAAGATTTTATGGGTACAATAAAATTTTATCTACACCATTAAAAGGCTCTATGAATGGAGGACTCTCTAGAAAGCAAAAATTTAAAGAAAAAGTAAAGTTAACTATGATGGCTTTGGGTCTTTCAGAAATAATGACATATAGCTTTGTTAGTCCTAAAAGTTACGATAAGCTTTTGATTGCACCAGAAAGCAAACTGAGAGATTATATAGAAATAAAAAATCCTTTGGGCGAAGATACCAGCGTAATGAGAACAGTTGCAATTAGCACTATGCTTGAAACTTTATCTAGAAATTTTAATTATAAAAACCAAAATGTAAAGCTTTTTGAAATAGCAAAGGAGTACTTTAAAAGAGGTGAAGACAGTTTAGCAAATGAGCCTGAAAAATTAGTAGCGGGCCTTTATGGAGAGGATGTTGACTTTTTCTATGTAAAAGGTGTGGTCGAGGAACTTTTGAATGTTTTGAAAATAAGAAACTACGATGTGAGGTCTTGTGACAGCGTTCCTTATTATCATCCGGGTAGATGTGCAGAAATTTCCTTTAACGGAAAAACTTTAGGAATAGTAGGAGAAATTAATCCACTTGTTTTAGAAAATTATGAAATTAAAAAAAGGGCATATGCTTTTGAATTTTGCATAGATGATTTGTTTGAGTTTTCAAATTTTGAAGTTGAGTATAAACAAATACCAAGGTATCCTAGCGTTGAGAGAGATATTGCAGTTATTTGTGATAAAGATTTGCCTGCTATAAACTTAGAAAATGTAGCTAAACAAAGCGCGGGTAAGTTTTTGGAGGAAGTATGTATTTTTGATGTATATACTGGTAACCAAGTACCAGAGGGTAAGAAAAGTGTAGCGCTTAAACTCACACTTCGTTCAAACGATGGCACTTTGACGGATGAACAAGTGCAATCTACTGTGAAAAAAGTTATGAAGGCTTATGAAAAGCTAGATATAAAACTTAGGTAAAGATGGAGGTTATAAAATATGAAAAAAGCTTTTAATAAATTAGTGAGAGACAAAATCCCTGAGATAATATTAAAAAATGGTTGCACACCGGAAATAGAAATTTTAGATAATCAGGAATATCTACATCACTTAGATGAAAAATTAATGGAAGAATGTAATGAAGTGATTTGTGCAAAGAGTGCCAAAGATAAAACTGAAGAATTGGCAGACGTTTTGGAAGTAATGTATGCCATCGCAAATTCTTTAGAAATACCATTTGAGGAAATTGAAAAAGTTCGGTTAAATAAAAAAGAAAAACGTGGTGGTTTTGATTCAAAGATCTTTTTAAAAAGTACAACGATTGTTAAAAACCTTGAATGATCATAAATATATTATTAAAATAATTTATCAAAGTTGCTCTATGACCGTACTTATGCGCGGTATAGAGCAATTTTTATTATTTAACTGGATGCAAAACCCTTTACATAAAATCTTTAATATTGTAAAATAGTTATATATCTAATGGGAGCTGTTGATGTTTGAAACCTAAATATAATAGAGTATTGTTAAAACTTAGCGGAGAAGCTTTGAGTGGAAGATTTCCAAGTGGCATAGACTTTGAAACTGTACAATCTATTTGCTTGAGTGTAAAAGAATGTGTTGATGCAGGTGTGCAGGTCGGTATGGTTATCGGCGGAGGGAACTTTTGGCGAGGCAGAACGAATGGTCAAATGAACAGAGTGAGAGCAGATCATATCGGCATGCTTGCTACTATGATGAACTCGTTAGCGGTGGCAGAAACACTAGAAGCGTTTGGAGTAAATGCAAGGGTTCAAAGTGCGATTGATATGAACAAAATAGCAGAGCCTTACGTACAGTCAAAAGCGGTAAAACATCTTGAAAAGGGAGAAGTAGTGATTTTTGCCTGTGGCACAGGAAGTCCATTTTTTTCTACAGATACCGCTGCAGCGCTTAGAGCGGCAGAAATAAATGCAGAAGTTGTGCTCAAAGCTACCATGGTTGATGGTGTTTATGATTGTGACCCTAAACAAAACGAATTAGCTCGAAAGTATGATACACTAACTTTTTCCGAAGTTTTGAGCAAGAATCTGAAGGTTATAGATTCTACAGCAGCGTCCCTTTGCAAAGATAATAATATTAAATTGTTAGTATTTGACATTTCAGAACCAAGCAATATTGTAAAAGCAATTGCCGGCGAAAATGTTGGGACAATTGTTAGATAAAAATTAATTTTGAGGGGTATTTATATGGAACAAATTTTTTCAAAAACAAAAGAAAGTATGTCTAAAACAATCGATAATTTAAATTCTGAATATCTTTCTATAAGAGCGGGCAGAGCTAACCCTGCTGTTTTGGACAAAATCTTGGTTGACTATTACGGCGTGCCTACAGCTATAAATCAATTAGCGGCAGTTTCTGTTTCTGAAGCTAGAGTGTTAGTCATTCAACCTTGGGACGTATCTGTTTTGAAGGAAATAGAAAAAGCTATACAAAGCTCTTCTTTAGGAATAAACCCTCAAAATGACGGAAAAATTATAAGACTTATTTTTCCGCAAATAACTGAAGATCACAGAAAAAGCTTAGTAAAAGATATAGCTAAAATGGCAGAAGAATCTAAAGTTGCTATAAGATCGATAAGAAGAGATTCTATTGATAAATTAAAAAAGATGAAAAAGGATTCTTTGATTACAGAAGATGACCTTTCTCAGGCAGAAAAAAGAGTTCAAGATTTAACAGATAAATTCTGCGTACAAATAGATGAATTGTCCAGTAAAAAGCAAAAAGAGATTATGGAAATTTAGATCTATTTTTATTGGAGCTTTTTATGTTTAAATTTAGAAAAAAATATGATATTTCCAGTTTAAATCTACCAAAGCACATAGGAATAATAATGGATGGCAATGGACGATGGGCGAAAAAAAGAGGTCTTGTAAGGTCGATGGGCCACAAAGAAGGTGCTAAGACATTTAGAAAAGTAGCTCGTTACTGTAGTAACATAGGGATAAAATATTTAACGGTTTATGCCTTCTCTACTGAAAACTGGAAACGCCCTACCGATGAAGTCAATTATTTAATGAAATTGTTTGAACAGTACCTTAAAGAAGCATTGGAGGACTTTAAAGAGGAAAACAACAGGGTGCTTTTTTTGGGAGATAAAAGTGGGTTCTCTGAAAATTTGCAGAATCTTATAAAAGAGGTTGAGGAATCCTCTAAGGACTGTACAGGAATGACTTTAAATATCGCGATGAACTACGGTGGCAGAGATGAAATAGTTAAAGCGTGCAAAAGTATAGCACTTAAAGTTAAAAATTCAGAACTTTCTCTTGACGATATAGATGAGGAAGTATTGTCAAACGAGATGTACACGAAAGGTCAAGCTGATCCTGACTTGATAATAAGACCAAGTGGAGAATATAGGCTATCTAATTTTTTAACTTGGCAGTCGGCGTATTCGGAGCTGGTTTTTATGGATATACTGTGGCCCGACTTTACAGAAAAAGATTTAGATAAAGCAATATTGGAATATAATAGCAGAAATAGACGTTTTGGAGGTGTATAAGCATGGTAAAAAGAACGATATCCGGCGTTATAGGTGCTGCTTTAATTTTAGCCATCCTTTTCTTTAACCAAAATGTCCCAATGATAATAAATTTATTTATTTCACTCGTCTGTATATTGACTACATATGAGATATATTTAGCTATGGGAATAAACAAAGTTTTTGAAATATTAATACCTAGCTTACTTTTTTCGGCGATACTTCCTGTTTTTGGATTCGGAATGATTTGGAAGATATCGCTATATGCTTATACTTTAATTATATTTTTTGCTATGGTAATATCGCGAAAGACCATAAGTGTAAAAGATGCTGCGGTCGCATACAGCATGACGTTGCTAATCTCTCTGTCGCTCAGCACAATTATTGAGCTTAGAAATTGGTCGGGTATATACAGCAACTTCTACGTACTATTGGCTTTGGCTATACCTTGGGGGTCTGATACGGGTGCGTATTTCTGTGGTAAAATTTTCGGAAAAAGAAAATTGTGTCCAGATGTTAGCCCCAAAAAAACTGTAGAGGGCGCAGTTGGAGGAATAATATCTTCTTTATTTTTAAATTACATTATATGTATAATCTTTGAAAACTGGTTGTTTAGACCTAAAGCTGCTGTGAACTACTTCACTGTAACTCTAATTGTGCTTATAGGTGCAGGCATTTCTATAGTGGGAGACTTGTGCTTTTCTATGGTGAAAAGAAGTTATAGTGTTAAAGATTTTGGAAAAGCTATACCAGGCCATGGCGGCTTTCTTGATAGATTTGACAGTGTTATTTTTGTGGCGCCGTTTGTATATTATGTGTCCATGCACCTGGAACTGGTGAAGTTAATTTAAGGGAAGGGGGATTATATTTGAGAAAAAGCATATCGATCTTAGGCTCAACGGGGTCAATTGGTACCCAAAGCTTAGAAGTTGTAAGAGAGTTAGGAATAAAAGTTTGTGCACTGTCTTGCAAAAGTAATATAGATCTTTTAGAAAAACAGATAAGGGAATTTAGACCATCGATAGTTGCTGTAGAATCGGAAAAGTCGGCGATGGATTTGAAAAATAGAATAAAAGACTTAGACACAAAGGTATTTGCCGGTGTGGAAGGTTTGTGTGAGGTAGCGTCTTGCAGTGAATCGGAAATTTTATTAAATTCAGTCATCGGGATGGTTGGTCTGGAACCTACACTTTGCGCTATAGAAAGTGGTATAGATATCGCACTTGCTAACAAAGAGACGCTGGTATCCGGCGGAGCTTTGGTCATGAAAAGGGCAAAAGAAAAAAATGTTAATATAATTCCGGTAGACAGTGAACATTCTGCTATATTTCAATGCCTAAGGGGCTGTCCGTCTAAAAAAGCTTTGAGAAAAATTATTTTAACAGCATCTGGTGGCCCGTTTTTTGGAAAAAGCAAAAGTGAGCTTAAAAAAGTGAAAAAAGAAGATGCTTTAAAACATCCGAACTGGAGTATGGGTAGCAAGATTACTATAGATTCAGCAACTATGATGAACAAGGGACTTGAAATGATAGAGGCAGCGTGGCTGTTCGATATGATGCCAGACGATATAGAGGTGGTAGTACACAGGGAGAGCGTTATTCATTCCTTAATAGAATACGTGGACCATTCTATGATTGCACAACTTGGAGTTCCAAGCATGAAAATACCAATACAATATGCCCTTACCTTTCCAGAGCGACTTCCGTCTATGGTAAAGAGCGCAAACCTTTGCGATATTGGCACTTTAAGCTTTTTTAAGCCAGATTACGAAACTTTTGAAGCATTAAATATTTGCACAGAGGCAATAAAAAATGGAGATTTGTTTCCTGCGGTTATGAACGGAGCCAATGAAGAGGCGGTATATTTATTTTTGAATGATAAAATTGCATTTCTTGATATTACAAAGTTTGTAAAGAAAGCAATGATAGCTTTTGAAGAAAGCGTAGAAAATAAAAAATTAGAAAATTTAAATGACATTTTAAAAGCGGACAAATGGGCTAGGGAATTTATAAAAAACGAATTGAATTCTTAAGGGGGAAAATATTATGGCTGGTTTTCTTTTGGCAATTATTGCGGTGTTTTTGTTTCTGTTGCTTGTTATGTTTCATGAGTTTGGACATTTCATTTGTGCGAAAATTTCTGGCGTTAAAGTAAATGAGTTTGCTATAGGTATGGGGCCGAAGCTTTTTAAGTTTCAAAAAGGCGAAACTTTATATTCATTTAGACTTTTTCCTATAGGTGGGTTCTGCGCAATGGAAGGCGAAGATGAAGATAGTGATACAGCTGGAGCGTTTTCTAAGGCCTCTGTTTACAAAAGGATGCTTATAGTGGCAGCTGGAGCTCTTATGAATATTTTGTTGGCTTTCATTTTTATGATGGTAATTTTGGCACAACAGGATTCCTTTGCTTCAACTAAAATTTCTAAATTTTCTGACAATGCAGTTACAAGCCAATATGGCTTACAAGTGGGAGACGAAATAAAGAAAATTGACAATTATGGAATAAGAACTTATACAGATGTAGCTTTTGCTTTGGCATTAAATAAAAACAACTATTCAGACTTTGTGGTTAAGCGAAATGGCGAAAATGTAGAAATTAAAAATGTGAAATTCCAGACGAAAGAAGGGCAAGATGGTAAACAAGTAATAGTTAGGGACTTCTATGTATATCCAATTGAAAAAACCTTCTTAACATTTTTAGGGCAAACGTTTAACGAAATAGTTTCGAACGTTAAGCTTACTTATGTGAGTTTGTGGAAGATGGTAACAGGTCAGTATGGACTAAATTCCGTGTCCGGCCCGGTAGGGATTGCATCTGTAATAAAAGATGCAGCTTCTACAGGCTTGCAGGAAAACTTTTTACAAGGTGTAAATAATATTATAATGATAATGATGGTTTTATCTGTAAGTTTAGGGGTTATGAACTTGTTACCGCTTCCGGCGTTGGATGGTGGAAGGTTTATATTCTTGATCATTGAAGCTATAACGAAAAAGCCTGTACCTCAAAAATATGAAGGGTTAGTGCATAAGATTGGCTTTATACTGCTCATTTTATTTATGTTGTTCATCACGTTTAATGACATTTTAAAATTATTTACAGGTAAAGGGCTGGGGACTACTTGATGAGACGAATGACAAAAGTTGTAAATGTAGGTAATGTAAAAATAGGTGGAAATGAGAAAATATCTATTCAATCAATGCTCAATGCTCCATCTTATGACGTTGAAGGAAATGTCGAACAAGCTTTAAAATTAAAAAAAGTTGGCTGCGATATCATTCGAGTAGCTATACCGGACATTGAAAGTGTAAACTTAATTTTAAAAATAAAGGAAAAAGTAGACGTACCCTTGGTTGCAGATATACATTTTGATTATAAGTTGGCATTAGAGTCGATTGCAGCTGGTGTTGACAAAATTAGAATTAACCCCGGAAATATAGGCGATGAAGACAAAATAAAGGCTGTAGTTAAAGCTTGTAAGTTAAAGAATGTTCCGATCAGAATAGGTGTAAATTCCGGGTCGCTTGAAAAGGAAATTTTAAAAAAGTATGAACATCCAACAGCTCAGGCGTTATGCGAAAGTGCTTTATATCATGCATCGTTGCTTGAAAAATTTGACTTTGATGATATAGTATTGTCTATGAAATCATCTGATGTGAAAACTATGGTGGATGCTTATACCATGGTAGCCGAAAGATGCAGTTATCCGCTGCATTTAGGGGTTACGGAAACTGGAACTCAAAAACTTGGAGTTATAAAGTCAGCTGTCGGAATAGGTTCACTTTTACTTAAAGGAATAGGTGATACTTTTCGTGTTTCGCTTACAGGAGATGTAGAAGATGAAGTTGAATGTGGAAAAAATATATTGCGATCCTGTGGTTTATATAAAGGTGGAATTGAAATAATATCTTGCCCAACTTGCGGAAGAACTAGAATAGATATTATAGACCTTGTGAAAAGGGCGGAAAAGGAACTTTCAAGGTTTGACAAAAATTTAAAAGTTGCGATTATGGGCTGTGCTGTGAATGGACCAGGAGAAGCAAGGGAAGCTGACTTAGGTATCGCTGGGGGCGATGGTTGCGGGATTTTATTTAAAAAAGGAAAAATATTAAGGCAGGTTAAAGAAACTGATTTATTGGATGAACTCATCTTTGAAATAGAAAAATTATAAAATTAAATTGAACAACTACAGTGTGGGGCGCAGCCCCACAAAAATGCAAAATGCATTTTTGTATTTCGTCGCAGAGCGACGAAATTCGCCGGATTTTTAAAACCCGGCGGGGGCTGCGCTCAGTGCTGTAAATATAAGAAGTTTTACGTGGAAAATCAAGGAGAATTAACTTTTGAAAAGCATAAATACAGTTTTAGGAAAGTATGTAAATTTTGATGACAATTTGAATAATGCTATAAGTAAGACGATTATCAATTCAATCGATATAGATTTAGAAAAAAGGGAAATTTCTATATCGGTTGAATTTGCATGTTTTATTAATGAACAAACTATGGTAAACTTAAAAAACTGTATATTAAGCTCATCACTGAATTTAAACCGAGTAAAGATTATACCGCAGTTTCCGAAAGAAACTTTTAATGAAACCTGTTATAAAGACCTCATAAAAGCTGTTGTAAAAGAAAATGCTATAGCTGCTAGTGTTTTAAAAGATTCTACCGCTAAATTAGTAGGAGAAAGTTTAACAGTAAACTTATCACACGGTGGATACAACTTATTAATTGAAAAAAAAATAGATAAGAAAATAAAAGATATAATACAAAAAGAGTTTGGTATATCGTTAAATGTAGAGTTTTCCGGGAACTTATTAGCGAATTCAGAAAATGCTACATATATTGAAAGACATACAATTAATGAAGAAAAAGTTAAAAGAGAGCGTATAATTAAAGTCGTTGAGCAACAAGAGGAAATAGTAAGAGAAAAATTTGAATCGATAGAAATAAGAGACAGTGAACATTTAGTTCCATCTGTTATACTGAAAAGCGCAAGGGTAATATCTGGCAACTTGATTAAAGTTGAGCCTATGTCGATAAAATCAGTCAATGCGGAAAGCGGTATTGTGACGATTTGGGGAGATGTTTTTTCACTCGAAGATAGGCTTACAAAAGATAATCAGAAAAAAATTTACAGCATAAACATAACAGACTATACCAGCTCTATAACTTTAAAAATTATTGCAAATAAAGATAAATGGAAAATTTTTGATAGTATAAACAAAGGTTCTACCCTTCTTGTTAAAGGTGAAGTCAGCTACGATAAATATGACCACGACTTAACAATTAGGCCAAAGTCAATAAATTCTGTTGAGAAACTTAAAGTGGAAGATAAAGCAGAAAAAAAACGAGTTGAGCTGCATTTACATAGCAACATGTCGGCCATGGATGGTGTAACACCGGTTAGTGTCCTAATAGAAAGGGCATTTTCATGGGGACATAAGGCAGTGGCTATTACCGATCATGGTGTAGCACAGGCCTTTCCAGATGCTATGAGCACTGTAAATAAAATAAAAAAATCTGGCGGAAACATAAAAGTAATATATGGGGTAGAGGGTTACTTTATAAATGATGACGCTTCAGATAGTATCCAAGAGGACTATAAAAAGATACCATCATTTCATCAAGTCATATTGGTCAAAAACAAAGTAGGATTAAAAAATCTTTATAAATTAATATCAAAGGCACATCTTGAGTATTTTTACAAAAAACCAAGGATTCCAAAAAGTGAACTAGTAAAGCATAGGGAAGGGCTGTTGCTTGGTAGCGCTTGTGAAGCAGGAGAATTGTATCGCTCTATAGTAGAAGGAAAAAATCACGATGAAATTTGCAAAATCGCTCAATTTTATGATTACTTAGAGATACAGCCTCTAGGCAACAATAACTTCATGATAAGGAGTGGTATAGTTAAAGATGAAGAAGCGTTAAAAGGAATAAATCGCACTATAGTAAAGCTTGGTGAAGAGTTGAATATCCCGGTTGTAGCTACTTGCGACGTGCATTTCTTAGACCCTCACGATTCACAATACAGAAAGATACTTATGGCAGGTCAGGGCTATGAAGATGCCGATTCTCAAGCACCACTGTACCTTAAAACGACAGAAGAAATGCTGGAAGAATTTTCTTATTTAGGCAAAGAAAAGGCTTTTGAGATAGTTGTAGAAAATACAAATAAAATTGCTGACTTGGTAGAAGAGGTAAAGCCCATACCCGATGGTGTATATCCACCATTTATAGATGGTGCTGAAGAGCAACTGGTGAATATAACTTGGGAAAGAGCAAAAAAAAGATATGGTGATCCATTGCCTAAAATAGTGTATGACCGCCTTGACAGGGAGCTTTCATCTATAACTAAACATGGATTTTCAGTGCTTTACATGACGGCTCAGAAACTTGTTGCGGATTCTGAAGCACATGGCTATTTAGTTGGCTCTAGAGGTTCTGTAGGTTCATCGTTTGTAGCAACTATGTCAGGTATATCTGAGGTAAATCCGCTTTGCCCGCATTATATATGCCCTAAATGCTGCCATAGCGAGTTTATAACTGATGGCAGCTATGGATCTGGATTTGATTTGCCGGAAAAAAAGTGCCCAAAATGTGGTACATTGTACGACAGAGATGGTCACGATATACCTTTTGAGACGTTCCTTGGATTTGATGGAGATAAAACTCCGGATATCGACCTTAACTTTTCTGGCGAATATCAGAGTGATGCTCACAGGTACACAGAAAAACTGTTTGGAAAAGATAACGTTTTTAAAGCAGGAACTATAGCGACCATTGCGGATAAAACGGGCATGGGGTTTGTGAAAAAGTATGAACAAGATAAAGGCTACACCTTGCATAAAGCAGAAGAGTTACGTTTGGCGGTAGGATGTACAGGAATAAAAAGGACTACAGGTCAGCACCCTGGAGGAATGGTTGTAGTGCCTAAGGGCATGGAAGTTTATGACTTTTGTCCGGTACAAAGACCGGCCAATGATCAAAAGTCTGACAATATTACAACGCATTTTGACTTTCATTCTATACATGATACTATATGTAAGCTTGATGAACTGGGGCATGACGTTCCGTCAATATATAGATATTTGGAAGATTATACTGGAATTTCCGTTATGAAAGTGCCAATGAGTGACCCAAAAGTTATGTCTTTGTTTAATTCAACTGAAGCACTTGGAGTAAAACCTGAGGATATAAATTCTCAAATAGGAACATTCTCGTTACCTGAAGTTGGAACTTACTTTGTTAGGCAAATGATGGTAGAAGCAAATCCTAAGAATTTTTCGGACTTACTACAAATATCAGGGCTGTCTCATGGAACTGACGTTTGGATAGGTAATGCAAGAGATTTAATAAAAAACAAAATTTGTACAATATCGCAGGTCATCGGTACGAGAGATAACATAATGACATACCTTTTGCAAAAGGGCCTTGAACCTAAAATGGCATTTAAAATAATGGAGATAGTTAGAAAAGGCAAAGCAAAAAAGCTTTTAACACAGGAACAAATGGACGCTATGAAAGAACATGGAGTGCCTGACTGGTACATAGAATCTTGCATGAAAATAAAGTATATGTTCCCAAAAGCTCATGCAGCAGCGTATATGATATCTACGTTGCGCTTGGGCTGGTATAAGGTTTACAGACCAGTGGAATATTATGCTGCATATTTTACCGTAAGAGGTGAGGATTTTGATGGAGCTTTAGCTATGAAGGGACTTGCCGCTGTAAAGCAAAAAATGAAAGAAATAGAAGATAAAGGTAAAGAAGCCACAGCGAAAGACAATGCACTGTATGCTACGTTGCAAATAGTAAATGAAATGATGGCTAGAGGCATCGAAGTTCTTCCGATCAATGTATATAAATCAGATGCTTATAAATATGCAGTGGAAAATGGTAAAATCAGGCTACCTTTTTCTTCTTTGGCGGGAATTGGCGAAAGTGCCGCTAAGTTATTAGCTGACGCTGGGAAAAAAGGAAAATATATTTCTATTGATGATCTACAAACGAGAGCAGCTGCCTCTAAAACTGTGATAGATGCTTTAGATGAAATAGGTGCACTGGAAGGTATTCCTAAAAGTAGCCAGATTACGTTGTTTTAGTGTGGTAGTGTAAATGGGGGCGCAGCCCCGCAAAAATTACATTTTTGCAGTTTGTTGTGAAACAACAAACTTAGTTCAATTATTAAAATAATTGAACGGGGCTGCGCCCGTTGTATGCAGTAAATTTATAGGAAGGAAGAAAATAAAAATGGCAAAGAAAGATATAAAAGAAAAACTGTTGTTAATACTTTTTGGGATAACTACATTTTTCGTATTTAAAAATTTAACATTTTTATGGGCTGGTTTATGCAAAGTGATAAACGCAATGATGCCGTTTTTTTACGGGCTAATAATAGCGTATTTAGTAAATTGGCCTTACGAAAAGATAAAGAAAAACATATTTGATAAATGTAATGAATCAAAGCAAAGACTAAACAAAGTTCTGTCCATGGTATTAGCGTATGTATTAACTTTTGGAATAATTATATTTTTAATAGTAACAGTAATACCACAATTAGTTTTAAGTTTTAATCATTTAGCGGAAAACTTTTCTCAGTACAGAGCCCTTTTTGAAGAAAACTTTAAAAGAATTCTTGATTACTTTAACTTCGATGAAGATTGGCTTTATAATACCATTAAAGGTATGTTTTTTGCAAAAAATGAAAATGCAACGATAAAAGTGCTAGATATTACGGTTAATTTTCTAAAAAACTTTACTCTTATAATGTACAATTGGATCATAGGCATTGTGGTATCGATATATTTCTTATTTAACAAAGAAAAATTATTCTTACAAATAAATAAATTATCATATGTTAGCTTGCCTAAAAAGGTTTACGATGCGTTATCATACACCATGAAACTGACTGGAAATTTATTTGGGAAATTTATAATTGGTAAGATAATAGATGGCATGATAATAGGAGTGCTATGCTTTATAGGTACATCTTTATTGAATATTCCTTATTCAGTTTTAATTAGCGTAATAGTAGGAGTTACAAACGTAATACCTTTCTTTGGACCATTTTTAGGTGCTGTGCCATGCATATTTATGTTACTGATAATTGACCCATGGAAAGCAATTTGTTTTGCAATATTTATTTTAATCTTACAGCAGATTGATGGAAATATAATAGGCCCTAAAATTTTAGGAAGTTCGATAGGAATATCAGGAATGTTTATAATGTTTAGTGTAATAATAGGAGGGGGCATATGGGGCATACCTGGCATGGTTTTTGGAGTACCTGTATTCGCGGTTATTTACGCTATAATAAGTAAATTAGTTAATGAAAAATTCAATAAGGTAAAATCCTTGTAATAATAATTGTATTTGACGCCAAAAAGTCTAATATAAAAAACACCTGTTGAAATACAGGTGTTTTTTAGTTAAAATTTATTTATCTTTTTTCTTAAATGTACTGCTAATTTTATCTATAGTGCCTGGGAGCATATCTATAACCCTGTCTACAGAGCTGTTTGAAGGTTCTACCCTGAGGATACTTACTATACCGTTAGTTACGCTCAGAAAAGCCACAGGAGAGATAGTAACACCTGCGCCACTTCCTCCACCAAAAAGGGGATTTTCTTCAGTTTTTTTAGGAGAAAATTCAGAACCCCCGGAAGCAAAGCCATAAGTTACTTTAGATATGGGAATAATAGTGGTATCATCTACTTTAATAGGGTCTCCGATTATAGTATTGATATCCACCATTTCCTTTATTTTTTGCATAGTTTTGTCCAACATATTATCAATTGGTCTTTCGCTCATATTTTACACCTTCCTGTTATTCATTTTCTGCAATGGAATGCAAGTTTTTATAAACTTAAAAAATGCAATAATACCACATTTTAATATATATATAATCCTGATTTTAAATCTTGTGTGAAAAAGCACAGAAGATTTTTTCCCATTAAAATCAGGGGATATTTTAATTTTATAAGGTTTGTATTTCTTCGACTTAAATAGCAAACTAATTGCAGGGTAAACGATAGAACAAGCTTGTCCGTATTTTATAGCAGTTTGTGCTGAATCTTCCTGCGAAACCTTTATATCCAAATCTAATTTTTCAACTTTAATGTGCTTTATCAAATAGGTTATAGAATTTTTCGCAATAATTGTAAAATTTTTTAAAATTTTCAAAAAGCCAGACAATCCTTCAGCTTTATGAATTTCTTTTAGTTTTGATAAAAGAACATTTTGCTCATCATCTTTTTTATTTTGTGCACACTCTTGTGGTTTTATGTTATCGTTATTTTTTTTTTGAGGTGCCACAATGTTAAATTTAAAAATCAAGTATCTACATTGTATAACAAAACTGTCTTTAAAGTAAATATAAAATTCTAAATTTGCAGTAAGTAAAACCCATAATATTAAAACAATAATAAGCAAAATTTTCATTTTTTCTCCTTAGCGGCTTTTACGCATCATCTTTTTGCGGCAGTGGCGGCAGTTCGTCTAAAGAAGTTATACCAAAACATTTTAAAAAATTCAAGGTTGTGCCATACAAAAGTGGCTTACCTGGCAATTCTAATCTTCCTTTTTCTTCTAGCAAATTTTTATTTATGAGGCTAGATATGCTACCAGAGCAATCCACACCTCTTATTTGTTCTATGAACGCTTTCGTAACGGGCTGGTTATAAGCAACTATTGCTAACACTTCCATAGCAGCGGAAGACAGCGGTACATTGCGCCTTAAATCCATAGTTTTTCTGATGTACTCAGCATAATTTGATTTAGCGCACATCTGATATTGGTTGTTCAATTTAATTATGCATATTCCGCTACTTTCTTTGTCGAATTTATCGATGATCCCTTCGAGGAGCCTGGCCAAAGTGCTTTTTTCTATTTCCAACACAGAAGATAACCGGTCTAAGCTCAATGGTTCAGCGTTTGCGAACAAAATGGCTTCAATAGCTGCTTGAGTTTTTCTTATTTCCATTTCATCACTGCCTTTTTAAGAGTTTAACCTTTTTATTGTCATCTGAAATTACAACTTTTTTGCCTTTTATTAATTCCAATATTGCTAGAAATGTTGCAACTTTATCGGACTTAGAAGCGGTATTTTCAAAGAATGAATTGTATTCTGTTTCATTGCTTTTATAAAGCTTTCTGAGCACAGCTACCGCTTTTGAAAACACAGAAACTATTTTTCTAGATACAATCTGTGAGAACGATTCGATAGGAGGGGGGAGGTTTCTTTTATCTTTACCGATAGCATTTACATATGAATAAAATATATCTGAAGGACTGTGCAGCCTTTTATAAGAAGAATCATTTGGTATGTCTAGCGGCTGCCTTGAAATAAAGTCTAAATTTAAGTTCCCGAAAAGCAGATTTGCAACTCTTTTACATTCCTGATATTCCAACAACTGTCCGGTTAATTCCTCTTTAAGCTTTTCTGCCTCTTCGTTTTTTGGCAATAAAGAAGCTGTTTTTATATACACAAGCCGAGCCGCCATTTCTAGGAATTCGCTTTCAACATTCATATTGTTTTCTTTCATCAAGTTGATTTGTATCATGTATTGTTCAAGTAGTTCCGAAATTTTTATATCGTAAATATTTAGTTTATTTTTAGAAATAAGCTGCAAGAGTAAATCTAAAGGTCCTTCAAACTCTTCGAGTTTATATATCAAACTTTCCATATCATACGAGCCAGCTGGTTTTGAAAGGTAGTGCTGTTAAATTTATGATCCATCTAAACAGATTCATGTTAATGGTGGACAGGGGTCTGTTTAGAAGACCGATAAATATCAAGACAAAGAGAACGATAGAGGCTACTCTCTCATATTTGAAATATTTACTTAATACATTATTTGGTAAAAAAGCAGATAATATTCTAGAACCATCAAGTGGCGGAATAGGGATTAAATTGAACACAGCCAAACCTATATTTATCATTATAAAAAAGCTCAAAAAAGTTTCTGTTACATATAAAAAGTTGTAGTTTAAATTGTATCCAAAGCTTAATGTAGCGTTTAAAATTAATCCTCCTAAAATAGCTGCCAATAAGTTTGACAAAGGACCAGCTAGAGCGACAAGGGCTGTATCTCTTTTTGGATTCTTGAAATTTCTTTGATCGATTGGTACAGGTTTAGCCCAACCGATTCCCAATAATAGTATTAAAACAGCACCTAGCGGGTCGATGTGGTGAAGTGGATTAATTGAAAGTCTTCCAGCGTATTTAGCAGTATAGTCTCCAAGCTTGTATGCAACAAAGCCATGCGCAAACTCGTGGAGAGGCATAATTAAGAATATGACAATCAAAGAAGCAAGGATCTTAAGTATGGCATATTCTAAATTTATATTTGGGTTTGTAAACCACATATTTATCACCTAATTTTAAATTTTTATTATGTAAATTTATTATATATTAATTTTGAAGTTATTGCAAGAAAATGGGTTGAATTTTTGTAGTAAATACATTAGAATAAAAATTTGCTAAAATAGAATAAGGAAAATAGCATATTAAATTTCTAAAAAAATTAATTTAATAGTACTAAATCGACTATAATGACAAATAAATTTATAAAAATAATTTTATTTTAGAATAATTTTCAAAAAGTTCTTGCAATCTTTTTTCTTTTAATGTATAATATCAATAGTTAATGTTATATTTTGCATTATTTTTTGTGAAGGAGAAGGATTTTATGAGATTGCGCACACATGATTTAGGAAACAGCAATTTAATAGGGGCAAACTTAAACAAGAAAAGAAAAGCAATGGGATTAAAGCAAAAGGAATTTATTGTACAACTGCAGATAAATGGTGTAGATATAAGTACATCAGCTCTGTCAAAAATAGAAGGACAGCATAGGATTGTAACTGATAAAGAGCTTTCTGCCATTGCGGACGTGCTAAACGTTACGACAGATTCTTTGTTGGGCCGTAAAAATGTAATCAAAAACGCACAGAAATAAAAAAGTCTCGTTAATTGTAACGAGGCTTTTCTTTTTTATACAAATCAAATAACTTGACTTTTTATTTATTTAAATATAGTATTTAAAGTAGGAATTATTGATTTATGGAGGTTAATCTGTTGGAAAAAGTCCCAATTATTTCTCTTAAAAATATATCTATTTCTTTTAATGGACATAAAATATTAGAAAATTTTAGTTTGGATATAAAAAATGGAGAATTTGTTACTTTTTTAGGTTCATCTGGATGTGGTAAAACCACGACACTTAGAATAATAGCCGGCTTTGAAAAGCCTGACAGTGGTGAAATTTTATTTTCCGGTAAAAAAATAAACAATGTTCCTGCACATAAGAGGGAAATAAACACTATTTTTCAAAATTACGCGTTGTTTCCGCATTTAAATGTTTATGAAAATATAGCTTTTGGTATGAGACTCTCTAAAAAAAGTGAAGATTATATAGAAAAAGAAGTAACTAACATGCTTAAGCTTGTTAGTTTGTCAGGGTTTTCGTCTAGAAAAATTGCTTCGCTTTCTGGCGGACAGCAACAAAGAGTTGCTATAGCTAGAGCTTTAGTAAATAGACCAAAAGTTTTACTTTTGGACGAGCCGCTTGGTGCACTGGATTTAAAATTGCGCAAGGACATGCAAACGGAACTCAAGAACATTCAGCAGCAAACTGGTATAACTTTTGTTTTTGTTACGCATGACCAGGAAGAAGCGCTTTCAATGTCAGATACGGTTGTGGTTATGGACAAAGGCAAAATTCAACAGATTGGATCTCCGCAAGATATTTATAATGAACCTAAAAACGCCTTTGTAGCTGATTTTATAGGGGAAAGTAATATAATTGACGGAGTGATGCTTGAAGACAAGCTGGTAAAATTTGCAGGGAAACGTTTTAAATGTTTAGACTCTGGTTTTGCTAAAAACGAACCGGTTGACGTAGTAATAAGACCCGAGGACATAAAAGTAACCTCGCCGGAAAAGGGGGATATATCAGGAAAAGTTACCTCTGTTACTTTTATAGGTGTACATTATGAGATAATAGTAGATATAGACGGGTTTAAGTGGATGATTCAGTCTACAGAATCTCAAGTTCCAGGTGAAAATATCGGATTGGTTTTGGAGCCGAATGATATACATATAATGAAAAAATCTGAGCATTCCGGGGAGTACGGCGACTATAGCGCCTTTAGCGATGAAATGTATGAAGCTTACGAAGAAGAAAACAAAGAAAAGGTGAGAACTCCATGAAATCGAAAAGACTATCGGTTATCTACTCTATGTGGCTTTTTATATTCGTGGTTCTTCCGCTTTTCATGGTCGTTTTTTTCGCTTTTACTGACGTATCGGGAAACTTCACAATACAAAATGTGCTCCATGTGGGAAAGTATTCGCAGGTGTTTATAAAATCGCTTATTTTTGGAGCTATTGCCACAGCGATATGTTTACTTTTAGGGTATCCGTTTGCTTATGCACTTTCTAAATTACCACCAAAAAGCCAAGGAATAATAACGATTTTAATAATGCTTCCGATGTGGATGAACTTCCTTTTAAGAACATACGCTTGGATGACCATTTTGGAGACTAACGGTATTTTAAATTCTTTGTTGGCTAATTTACATTTTCCTAAGATTCAAATTATAAATACTTGGGGAGCTGTGGTTTTGGGAATGGTATATAATTTTTTGCCGTATATGATATTGCCGATATACTCTGTCGTTGTAAAGTTGGACAAAAAGATTATAGAAGCCGCACAAGACTTGGGTGCTAACAGATTTTACGTTTTTTCAAAGATTATACTTCCTTTAAGTGTTCCTGGGATAGTATCGGGAATAACCATGGTGTTCGTACCAGCAGTTAGTACTTTTATCATATCGAAAATGCTCGGTGGAGGTTCAAATATACTTATTGGGGATCTCATAGAGATGCAATTCCTTGGTAACGCTTATAACCCCAATTTAGGCGCTGCTATATCTTTAGTGTTGATGGTATTGATCTTAATTTGTATGGGAATATTGCAACAGTACGACAAAGAAGAAAACAAAACTTATGAGTTTAAAGGTAGATAATTAAAGGGCGACTATATTTACAGTGAATTGTGTCTAAGGTTGAGAAGGCTAAATAAAAATATTTGGAGATGGTCAAAGTAAAAATATTATCTAAAATATATATGTCACTTATTTTTCTGTTTTTATATTTACCTATTTTTATACTTGTAATTTTTTCATTTAACGACTCGAAGAGCCGAGTGGTATGGTCTGGGTTTACATTTAAGTGGTATATGAAATTATTTAGCAACGGTGAGATTTTAAGATCTTTAGCTAACACGGTTATAATTGCTGCAGTGTCGGCTGTCTTAGCAACTATAATAGGAACAATTGCTGGTGTAAGTTTAAATAATCTAAAAAAAGTTCCTAAAAAAACTTTGATGGTTTTGACAAATTTCCCGATGATAAATCCGGAAATAGTTACAGGTGTTTCTTTAATGCTTCTGTTCATTTCCGCTTTTAAGTTCTTGGGAATCATGAATTTAGGCATGGTAACTTTAATATTATCTCATACCACATTTTGCGTACCTTACGTGATATTATCTATACTTCCTAAGCTTAACCAATTGAACCCTAATATGTATGAAGCAGCACAAGACCTCGGTTGTACGCCGGTTAAAGCTTTTTTTAAAGTTATTTTACCTGAGATTCTACCTGGAATTATTACAGGAATGGTGATGGCATTTACTTTATCTTTAGACGATTTCGTAATAAGCTACTTTACAAGCGGTACTACTATGACATTACCCATAGTTATTTACTCTATGACGAGAAAAATAGTGAGTCCTGAAATTAATGCCTTGTCATCTATTTTATTTGTTGTAGTATTTTTACTTTTAATATTGATAAACATACGTCAAAAACAGGAAAACAAAAGTTTTAAAATAAAAGATTAGAAGAAGGGAAGTTTAGTTGAAAAGGAACGTCTGTATAATTTTGCTAGCAATAGTTGTAGTATCCTCTATAACGTGCTATGTTGCAAAAAGTAAAAATAATGACAATCAGGTCACATTAAACGTTTACAACTGGGGAGAATTTATATCTGATGGTTCAGATGGAAGTTTAGATGTCAATAAAGAATTCACTAGATTGACAGGGATAAAGGTAAATTACAGTACTTTTCAAAATAACGAATCTCTATTTGCTAAGATTAAAAATGGCGGTACGAAGTACGATGTGATCATACCGTCAGATTATATGATATCTAAAATGATAGAAAATGATATGTTAGCTAAAATAGACTTTAGTAAAATTAGTAATAAAGTTTACATAGATAAAACTTTCGAAAACCCAGTGTATGATCCAAAAAATGAATACTCTGTTCCGTATGTTTGGGGAACTGTTGGCATTATTTACAATGAGAAATACGTGAAGGAAAAAGAGCACGAAATAGACTGGAACATTTTTTGGAATGAGAAGTACAAAAATAAAATATTGATGTTCGATAATCCTAGGGATTCATTTGCTATATCGCAATTTGCGCTTAATCTTCCTGTAAATAGTTTAAATGAGGACAACTGGGCAAAAGCTGCAGAAAAATTAAAGCAGCAAAAGCCACTGGTACAAGCCTATGTAATGGACCAAATTTTTGACAAGATGGGGAACGAAGAAGCGTATTTAGCACCGTATTATGCCGGTGATGCTATGAATTTAGTGAAGAAAAATAAAAATTTAAAATTTACAATCCCCAAAAGCGGAACTACTAAATTTGTAGATGCTATGTGTATACCAAAAAACTGTGAACATTTTGATGAAGCTTTGAAATATATAGATTTTATGTGTACACCTCGAGTTTCTAAGGCAAACTCTGAAAAAACTAGCTATTTTTCACCCGAGGAAACCGTTAGAAGCTCACGCGAGCTTTCGCCTGAAGAAGCTAAAATACAGAATCAAATTGAAGGCTCTAAGACGAACTTGCAAGTGTTTAATAATTTACCGGATGTGTTAAATAAAAAAGTTGAGGATTTGTGGGTAGTTATAAAAGTCGGAAAAGAAGGAAAAATGTCTGATTTAATTTTAGCTATATTACTGCTTTTAACGGTCTACGGACTGGTTATGATTTGTAGAAAAATGAAAAATAAAAACAGGTGCTGCATTTAATAAAATAAAACGCAGTGCCTGCTTTTTATTGTGAAAAATTTCATTAATAAGTAAAATATAATAAAAAAATCAAATTTCTTTAAAATATATTGACGTTTTAAATTAATAGTGATAAAATACAAATAATACTAAACAAGGAGGGATTTATGTGAAGAAAGAATTAATAAATTTGGCAGAATGTTTGGCACAAGATCAGAAGTTTGTTGAGGAGTTTTCAAAAAAGAAAACTGTAGATGAACAGTATGCTTTTGCACAAACAAAAGTCAAAGGGTACAGCAAAGACGAATTTGTTGAGTTTATGAAGAACTTAGAGGAGGCTTACAAATTAAGAAACGAACTTAGTCCAGAAGATTTAGAAGCAGCATCTGGTGGCTCTGGTGGAATGGCAAAACTAGCAGCATTGGCTATGCTAGGGTTAACCTTTGCAGGAGGGACTATTAACATGACCACTCCGTTACCCACTGCTGCGGCTAACCCTGCAATTAGTGCTACAGCTGATAGTTTTAGAAAATTGGTTAACGATGTTGATAACTATAACTGTTCAGAATCTCAGACAAGTGGTCGGCAAAGAGAATTACTGAGGTTAGCATTTGAAGGAGATAAAGCGGGTTGTAAAAATGTAATCAATGAAGTCTGTCAGTCTAGAAAGGGCTTGAGGTTCAACAGGCATCCTGGCAGTTTAAGTCACAATTACTGGAGTATAGAACTGGATTCCCCTGAGTTACCGAGCATATTTACTAGTAACTCTATTTTGAGTCTTGCACCAGCGCAGGCTCAATCAATTTTAAGATGGATGAGCGGAAAATATTTATATTTTGATGGTTATGGCAATTTCCAAATGCAATGTGCAGATGGTTCATTTAAAAATATTAACTATGAATTATTTAAATCAGATATAGAAGGCGATGGTTCAGCAAACGCAGCAGTTTTTAAAGAGACGGTAAGATTAGTCAATTGCCTCCTAAATCGCGATAGGGCTTTAAGCGGTGCATTGAGAGAACTAAAAGAAACAGAGCTGGCAACAAAAGTTATGAAAGACTGTGATATAAGCATAAGTGGTATAAGAGATGTAGGAATGTTATTGCAGCATGGCAATTTTAATTATTCCAATTCTAGTAGTGGAGGAGAACTTAGAAATAAAATTTTAAGTATATTGAAAGATGAGAAAACCCGTGAAAGTGCAGTTAGTGATATAAGAAGGTATTTTTCTAATTCTAGTTTTAGTTTTAAACATCATCGTAAAGGTTCGCTTTTTCGTCAATCGACTTGGAGTGTTAGTGCTAATGTAAATGCTGCTTCTATTCAAGGTCAAACTTTTACGTGGTTAATGGACAAAGAATTATATTATAGGGGAAATAAACTTCAAGCTAAATTTGAGGATGGATGGAAAGATGTTACTTATGAGAATTATTCATCCGATTTTAAAGGAGCGCGTGTTACGCAAGATACATTTAACAAATTTGTTAAGCAATATGAAAATGAATTAAACAAAGCTAGAGCTGTACGTGGAGCATTAGAAGAATTAGGAGGCCAGCAAGATTTAATAAATTTAGTTATGCCTGAAACAGATATATAAAATAGTTTTTAAATGTAAAAATATGAATTAATCTTCGTTTTTTTACCAATACTCAAATTGGGAAGAAACGGGGGTTAATTTTTTATGCGATACAATAAGGTTGAAATTTGTGGAATAAACACGTCGAAGTTAAAGGTTTTAAATGAAAAGGAAAAACGCGAATTATTAATAAAAGCAAGGAATGGTACAGAGCCAGAAAAAAAAATGGCAAGAGAAGCTCTCATAAAGGGAAACTTACGACTTGTACTTAGTGTAATTCAAAAATTCACTAACAGGGGCGAAAATCTTGATGATCTATTTCAAGTGGGATGCATTGGACTGATAAAGGCTATAGATAATTTCGACATAAACTTAGATGTAAGATTCTCAACATATGGCGTCCCAATGATAATAGGGGAAATACGAAGGCATTTAAGAGACAATAATTCCATCAGAGTTAGCAGATCCATGCGCGATATAGCGTACAAGGCCATGCAAGTAAAAGAAGAAATGATGCTTAAAAATAATAAAGAGCCAACAATAGACGAGATAGCGAAAAAAATAGAAGTTCCTAGGGAAAGTTTAGTTTTAGCTTTAGAGGCAGTCGTTGAGCCAATATCTTTATTTGAACCGATATTCTCAGATGGCACCGATACAATTTACGTGATGGATCAGGTGGGAGATAAAAATGAAGACATAAATTGGCTTGACGAAATTATATTAAAAGAATCAATAAAAAATTTAAACGACCGTGAAAAAAATATCTTAAAACTTAGATTTTTTCAAGGCAAAACTCAAATGGAAGCGGCTAGCGAAATAGGCATAAGCCAAGCACAAGTTTCACGTCTTGAAAAGAATGCCCTTGACAAAATAAAAAGTCAATTGGGTAGCAATTCGTAAAGTAAGATTTTCATGTTAGGAGTGAACTGTTTTGATTGAATGGATAAGAAAATTTTTTACAGGTAAACTTAAGTACAACGTGTACTCTAAAGATGTAGAACCCGAAATTTTGATTCAAAGTTCTATAGAAGAAAATTTAAACTATTTGAAAGATACATTTAAAGAAAGCGCGGATTTAACGGTAAGGGAATTTTATATAAGAGAGAAAAAAGCCGCCATTGTAACGATCGAAGGCATGATAGACAAGGAAACTTTAGCCACAAGTGTAATGGGGCCTATTTTGAAATTGAAAAGCGACGAGGCTGTTTCTCCTCAAAGAGAGTTTGACTATATAAGAGATACTGTCCTTGCAACAAGTGAACAGGTACAGACAGAAAAATTTAGTCAAGCCATCAACCTCTTGATGTCTGGCTTTGTAGTTTTTTTCCTAGACGGAGTAGCATCAAGTATAGCAATAGGTATTCAGGGTTTTGAGTATAGGTCTATCTCAGAGCCGGTTTCCGAAGTTATGCAAAAGGGCAGCCGAGAAGGTTTTGTAGAAGCAATAAAAATAAATATGACGATGATAAGACGGAGAGTAAAAAATCCCAGCTTAAAGTTTGAGAGCATGACGGTCGGAGAAATAAGCAAAACAAACGTATGCCTTTGCTACTTAACAGATGTGGTGTCGGACACGATTATAAGTGAGATAAAAAAGAAACTAAAAAGCACAGATTTAAAATATTTATTAGCAGCAGAGTATTTGGGATCTTATTTAGAAGAAAGCGAAGATTTTTCAGTTTTTAGTTCAGTAGGATTTTCGGAAAGACCAGATACGGTTTGCGGTAAGATATCAGAAGGTCGGGTAGCTATATTAATAGATGGTACTCCGAACGCTATTATTGTGCCGTATTTATTTGTTGAGTACTTTCAAACCTTGGACGATTATTCTGTTAGGCCTTATTTCGCTACACTTACAAGATGGCTAAAGTACCTTGCCTTTTTTGTAGCAACGCTCTTACCCGGGATTTACGTGGCACTTGGTACTTTCAACCCGGAGGTGTTTCCAAATAAGCTCATAAATAAAATAGCTATAGCTATAGGAGATACACCGTTCTCTCTTTTGTTTGAAACGCTAATCATACACTTTATTTACGAGATAATGAGAGAGGCAGGACTCCGTTTGCCAAGACCACTAGGACATGCAGTGAGTATAGTGGGCGCTTTGGTAATTGGAGAAACAGCTGTGAATTCTGGGCTTATCAGTGCACCTACGCTTATGGTTGTGGCACTTACAGCTATCTCTTCGTATGTTATCCCGAACTTATACGAGTCCAATGCTATACTGAGGTTCATTTTTATAATAGTGGGGGGAAGTTTAGGTATATTAGGGGTTACACTGCTGTTTTCCGTAATACTACTTAATATTTGTGCAAAAAATAATTTCGGAATACCATTCTTTGCACCGGTTACGCCGTTTAACTTTAAAGGCATGAGAGATGTGGCTATAAGAGCGAATTGGAAGGTATTATCGAAGAAATACGAAAAAATACAAAATATAGTTGATAATAGGACTAAAGACAACTAAAATAAAGGAGAAAATCATGACAGGAGAAAGTAAAATAACTTCATACCAATTATTTTCAATCTTATTTTTAATTGATGTGACGATAGTTTTGACATATAGCCCGAAACTGTCCGGCAGTAAGGACGTATGGGACTTTATAATATCTACAGTAGTTTATTTTGTTTTAAATTTTATTTTAATTATACCAACATTTCTACTATATAAAAAATACCCACGCATTAACCTTTTTGAAGGGAAAATGGGGTTAGTTTTTCGGTATATATATTCTATTTACTTTTTGTGGTTGGCGTGCTATACAGTTTCAATATTTAAAATATTTATAAAAAATATAATGTCAGACGAGATGCCTATAGTGGCACTGACGATTTTTACGATTGTGATTGCGATTTATTCCGCGTTAAAAGGCATGCAAGCTATAGCTAGAACTTCTGTGGTGATTTTATTTTTAATTGAAATATCATTAGCTTTCATTTTTTTATCATTGATTCCTAGAATAGACACTGATAATTATAATAATTTCTTTGAAAACGGTGTAACAGATGCCGTAAATGGTGTTGTATATATGTTATCTAGAAATTTTCCTGTTCCTATAGTAACACTTTTGCTGCCTTTAATAGACGGCAAAAAGAAAAGAGCTTTTACAATGTGGAACATATTTGTTGCACTGTTATTTATAGTTGTAACACTGATAAATGTTGGGTCATTGGGGAAATATCTAGAAACTCAGGTTTTTCCGGCATATGCTGTTACTCAGCTAGCCGAAATAGGGGTTTTTAAACACATGAATGCTATATATATCGGTGTTTTTGCAATGGGAATTTATATTTTAATCTCCACGTTTTTATATCTATTCACGTTTGTGTGTAAGAGCATAAAAAGCCAAAAAATGAAATATAGGAGCATATCTGTAGGGTTCTTTTTATTTTTTGTTTTAGGAGGAGTTATTCCCGACTCGAACAGCTTTAGTTATTTTATATTTGATAAGTTTGTTTTATTGATTTTGATGTTAATAACGGTTGTGGTCTTGCCTATTATATTTTTTATTAAAGAATCAGTAAAAGAAAAGAGGCAACGGGAATGCTAAAAAAAATATCATTAATTCTCATAATCTTCTTGCAATTATCATTAACAGCCTGTACTGAAGTGATTGAATTAAGCCAAAAGTTGGTGGTACAAGGAATAGGCATAGATAAGTCTGACATTGGTTGTAAAGTTACTTTTCAAATATTAAATGTAAAACAGTCTCCGGATAAAGACTCTGGTGAACAAAAAGAAGTGCAAATTTTAAAAGCAAATGGTAACACGTTAGTTGACGCGATAGAAAACATAAGGAAACAGACCGGCAGAGATGCACTTTTGTCACAAGTTTTAGTTTTGGTTATAGGAGATGAAATGGCGAAAAGCGGAATAAGACCTTTTGTAGACTATTTTATACGTCACCATGGGTTAAGCCCATCAATAGAAGTTGCTGTTTCCAAAGGAGAGGCCGAAGAAATACTGCGCGCTCAAAAAGGCGAAGAACCGATCAGTTCCGAGGAAATTTTGTCTGTACTACAAATGGGACTAAATGATAACAGAAAATTAAACTTTAACTTAGGTAAATTTATAAGTTCTATAGAAAGTTATGAAGACGCCAAAGTTCACTATATAGAAGACAAAAAAGATGGGGAAGACTCTTGCCTTATGGCGAATAAAGTAGCTGTTTTTAAAAAAGATAAATTCATAGGGCCTTTGAACGAAGAAGAAACCAGGGGATTTTTGTTAATTAAAGGAAAAATAAAAAAAATAGTGGACATTGTTGAGTTATCTGACGGCTCGAAAGTGACGTATGTAACTTCAAACATTAAAAGTGATGTAAAGGTATTTGAGGAAAATCAGGAGCTTAAACTCTTGATATCAACAAAAGCAAAGACTTACGTCAGCGAATCAGAAATCGACATAGAGTTAGACGATCGCTTTGACGAAATAAAAGAAAAAATAGAGACAAGAATGAAAAACCTGATAAAAACTGCCTTAGAAAAAACTATATACGAATATAAAGCTGATATCATTGGTATTTCTAAAAGACTTTCGGAGATTAAAGGAAAAATGCTGAAGTTGGATGAAGAAACTTACGATAATATAAAATGTTCTGTCTCAACGAAAGTTGAATTGAACTTAATAAAGTGATATAAAGATTAACCACAATTATATTGTGGTTAATTTTTTTGTTTCATTAAAGGTAGAACAAACGATTTTCTCACAGTCTTTCGGTGAATACAAAAAATAGTCCATATGGTTGCCATTGTAGAAGTAATTTGGGACGTTTGGTTTATACTCGTAGTCAAAAGTATCTATTATTATGAGTTTAATTTTCATTCTAGATGGGATAATGTTTTTTATGTAGACGCTCGCCTGTTGACCTGGCATAACGCCATCTTTGATTTCCGCCAGTCCGGCGAGGTTAGGAGCTAGTTCTATAAAAGCACCGTAATTTTCAACAGATCTCACAATTCCGGCAACAGTTTCACCTATTGAAAAGAATTTTGCATTTTCCTCCCACGTTCCCAAAAGTTCCTTATGGCTCAAAGTTATTCTATTATTTTCTATAGACTTAACTATTGCCTTTACTTCCATTCCCACGAAAAATCTTTCTTTAGGGTGTTCTATCCTGGAAATTGATATTGCATCGATGGGGATCATTGACGCTATGCCGCAACCTATGTCTGCAAAAGCTCCGAATGGTTCAAGGTGCGTTATTTTAGCATTTATTATGTCTCCGGGTATGCACTTTTTTACAAACTGTTCAATGCATATTTCTTGGGCTTTGCGCCTAGATAACACTGCGTAAGTTTTATCATTTTCATCTTTCTTGAAATTTTCTATAACAAAACATACCGGACGGTTGACTTTAGATATAATAGCAATGTCCCTTACTGTGCCTTCCTTTATGCCTATGGCGCCCTCTTCGCGGTTTATAACCCCTTTCATGCAACCTAAGTCAACTAATAAATTATGTTGACCATCGCAAACAGTCGCACGGGCTTCTAAAATTTTTTCATTATTGTAAGCGTCCATGAGGTTATTGTAGCTTGAAAGTGCTATTTTATTATCAATTGTATCGATAAGATACCCTTCCGGAAAAAATTCTGACATTTTAGTTCCTCCTATTTTTGTATATGGTATTTATATGCGAAGTTACTCATTATATATAACTTTGACAGTAAAATTTTAACTTGAAATATTTGATGAGATATAATAAAATATTTCTAAATAAACAAAAAGGAGAAATTTAGGAATGGCAAAAATTCATAAATTTATGGCTTTAAGTGCAACCCCTATATTTTTATTTTTTTCTGGTTGCTCTTCTAGCAGTGTGCAGTCAAATGCCGACATAAAAGCAACTGGTTCAGAGTCTGTTGATGTTGGATATCAGCTTGAATTGCCGGAAGAGGGTGACGATATAGCCGTAATAAAAACCAACATGGGCACTATGAAATTACGCTTTTTTGAAAAAGAAGCACCTAAAGCTTGCGAGAACTTTAAGACTTTAGCTAAAGATGGATTTTACAACGGAGTTATTTTTCATAGAGTTATTAAGAATTTCATGATACAAACGGGTGACCCAAATGGCGATGGAACCGGCGGCAAAAGCATATGGGATAAACCATTTGAAGATGAATTTAGTGATCATTTGTTTAATATAACCTATTCTGTGGCTATGGCGAACAGAGGTAAAAATACAAATGAAAGTCAATTTTTTATCAATCAAGGAGGTAAAGACAGTTTTATAGGTTTTGATAGGTTCAGTAAAGCCTATGAGGCTTATAAAAAAGATCCAGAAGCTTTTACAAATGAATATGGTTCCATTATTGACATGTCTAAGTTCAACGACCGTATAAAGGATCTTTACAACGAAAACGGTGGCAACCCGCATTTAGATGGATTTTATAGTACTACGGGAAATGGGCACACAGTTTTTGCACAGGTCTTTGATGGAAAAGATGTTGTTGATAGTATTGCCTCTGTGAAAACCAATGGTTCAGACAGACCCATAAAAGATATTATAATTAAAAAAGTCGACATAGTGAAATATAAAAAGTAGTTTTAAACTTTTATAAAACAAAAGCAGGATCGCGAATATTTAGCGATCCTGCTTCATTTTTCATATTTAAATAAGAGTTCTATTCATTTTCAAAGCTCTCATCTAAAGCTTTTATCGACAATCCTACACGGCAATTATCAAAGTCTAAATCTGTGATTTTAGCTTTAACAATGTCACCAATTGAAAGCACATCTTTAGGGTGATTTATCCTATCTTTCGAAATTTGAGATACATGAATCAAACCATCTATACCGGGAATGATTTTTGCAAAAGCACCGAAATCTGTAAGCCCAACAATAGTAACATCTATTATGGAGCCTACACTGTAGTCCCTTTTTAAAATGTCCCATGGATTTTCTTGGCTGTACTTATATGAAAGTGCAACTTTGCCTTTTTCTTTGTCAATATCTACAACCATAACCTCAACATCTTGACCTATACTCAATACGTTTGAAGGGTGCTTAACTTTTGTCCAAGCAAGTTCAGAAGTGTGTATCATTCCATCAACTCCGCCAAGGTCAACAAACGCACCATAAGGAGTAAATGATACTACTTTACCTTTTAATTTGTCGCCAATTTGAACTTTTTCAAAAAACTCTGCTCTTTCTTTTTCCCTTTTTTCTTCTAAAACAGAACGAATTGAACCTACAATACGTCTTTTTTGCTTATTTACTTCTATTATTCTAAAATTAACAGCTTTTCCTTTAAGCTCTTCCAACGGCTCTTTTCTGCTCAGTGTAGCTAAAGATGCCGGAATGAAAACTTTTATACCCTTACAAAGAACGATTATTCCGCCTTTTACCACTTCCGAAACTGTGCCAGACAAAATAGTTTTATCTTTCTCTGCATTTACAATTTCTTCAAGACCTTTCATATTGTCAACCTTTTTCTTAGACAGCATCATAGTTCCATCTTGATCATTGGTTTTAAGTATTAGAAGATCTAGCTCATCACCTATTTTAACAATGTCTTCACACTTAGCATTTGGGTCACTTGAAAGCTCTGAAACAGGAATAAAACCTGCATGCTTTCTTCCAATATCTACATAAACTTCGCTGGGCGTGATGTTAACAACTATGCCCTTTACTCTGCTGCTAGTGTCCATGTTTTTTAAAGACTCTTCAAGCATCTCCTCAAAGCTCGATTCTACATCAACTTCATTGTTTTTATCTAACATTTTCTCCATCACACGTTTTACCTCCAATATTACATAAGCAGGTGTGGAAGCTCCTGCTATAATACAAATTTTTTTAGCTTTTTCTAAAACATCCTCAGATATTTCCTTAGCGTCTTCAACCAAAATAGTCCTGCAATATTTTTCACATATGTTTTTCAATTTCATTGTATTTGAGCTTTCCTTGCTACCTATAACAACCGCTAAATCGGATTTTTTTGCAAGGGACATGGCTTCAACCTGTCTATTTTGTGTTGTGCTACATATTGTATCAAAAATTTTGCAATTTGTACAGCTATTTTTTAATATTGATAAACATTTTTCCCATTCATTAATGTTAAAAGTAGTTTGTTCAACAACCAAAATCTTTGAATTTTTGTTAAATTCGTTACTTTCTATAAAATCCTCCAACTCCACAGAGTTAGCTATTACATAGCACTTACTGTTACAATTACCAACAATTCCATCCACCTCAGGATGGTTTTCATTTCCAAAAATAAGAATGACGTCATATTTATCATTTTGAACAATTTTGTGAATTTTATTTACGAAAGGACAGGTGGCATCAACGTAATTAATATTTAATTTTTGAACTCTTTTAAGCAAATTTTCAGAGACTCCATGAGCCCTAATAACCAGCGTATATCCTTTTGGAACTTCTTCAGGTGAAGCAACTGTTAATACTCCACTTTTTTTCATATTATTAATAACTTGCGAGTTGTGTACGACCGGTCCAAGTGTACAGACATTTTTATTTTGCTTCACTAAGTCATATATGATTTTTACGGCTCTGTCTACACCAAAACAAAAACCTGCATTTTCAGCAATGATTATACTCAAATTTTTTCCCCTTAGTTTTTATTTATAACATTATAGTTCAAAGATAAATAAAAATCAATTTAGTAATACCAAATGTTTTAATCTGCATACTTATAATTATCTCAATCAATTACATATTTAAAATAAAAGGAGGCATGTCAGTATAATAAATACTGGCGAAAATTATGATAAATAAAGAAAAATTTTTTTTAGAGTATGATGAAAATGATGACATTGGCAATAAAGTTGAGACAAGTAATACTTTAAGTACGAAAACGAATATAACTGACAAAAAAATGCTCATATTTCAAGTTTTAACCTGCTTGATGGCGTTGATTTCTGTTTTAATTCTGAAATATTTAAACTACAGCCTGTATGAGGACGTTAAAAGTTGGTACAACGAAACTCTGCACAGCTATGTAATAGATGCAAAGGAGCTTAAAAAAATGCCGATTGGAAAATATAAATATTTTAACAAAAAAGATACCTTTTTAGCAGATGTTCCACCGGTGCTGCTATCTGTCCCTGTATCAAGGCCACTTAAGTCAGGTAACATTACTTCACATTTTGGAAAAAGAAAGGACCCTTTTACGTTTAAAGAAAAAATGCATTCCGGCTTAGACATAGGCGCAGTGAACGGCGAAGCTATACATGCTATACTTCCTGGAGTAGTAGCGAAGGCTGAAAAGATGGGAGCGTATGGAAACTGTGTGGTGCTGAACCACGGCAACTGCATTCAGTCATTATATGCTCATTGTGAGAAAATTTTGGTAGAAGAGGGCAATGAAGTTAGCAGAGGACAAGATCTAGCTTTAGTTGGGCATTCGGGACGTGCTACAGGAAACCATTTACACTTGGAAATTTTAATAAATGATGTTAAGCATGACCCGGAAAAATTTTTAGAAAATGCAAATGTTTAGCTTATGATATTCAAAATATTTAATTTAAAAATAAAAATAGAATATGGCATGTTGGCGTTTTTGGCTTTTATTGTTTTTATTGATAAAAGCAATTTTTTATTTCTAGGCATATTAGCGGCGTTAATACACGAAATTGGTCATTTAATTTTCATGAAAAAAACAGGATATGATGTGAATGAGATTTCGTTTAATTTATTCAATGCTAATATATTAGACCTTAATCGCGTAAGCAGAAGGATGTCCGATGACATATTAATTTTAGTTTCAGGGCCTTTTTTCAATCTGATATTTTTTGTACTGTTTCTCTTTTTATATAAAATTTTTTTAATAAAAGCACTTTTGTACTTTTCATTTGAAAGTTTATTTTTGTGTGTATTCAATTTGTTGCCGATTCATTCGCTAGACGGCGGGCAGTTGCTTTTTCTATTGTTGTTACAAAAATTTAGCTTGGAATTTGTATGTAAAGTTTCCTTTATAGTTTCTGTTATTGGTTTGTACTTACTTACAACAGTAGGTTTTTACGCATTTTTTACATCAGAATATAACTTTTCTTTACTTGTATTGTGTTTTTACCTTTCATTTAAAATATTAAACGAAAGTTGTAATTATATTTAATATAGTTAAAACAACACAAACAAAAGAAAAAATATTAATTATTTTAGTTGACTTTTAATTAATTGTGCTTTATAATATATTTTAAAAAGGAAAGGAATGATTTTTTGAATAAGAATAACAAAGAAAATGATCTTAATCCGGACATGCTTGAAAATGTGTCAGGCGGAGATCTTATACGAATAAGAGATAATAATGAATTTGAAAAAGCAGCATTAGAGAGGTTGGGCTTTAAAGTGCTGAAGTTATCAACAGGGGAGTACTACTACGAAAAGAGGTGCAAATAATGGATTTTCTGAAATTTATTAAGGAAAATAATGACCTTTTAGATGAAGCTAAATCTTGCAAGTCTAAAGAAAAACTACAAGATTTAATGAAAAGAAAAGGCATTGTTATTAAAGGTTTAGAGATAAATGAAATATATGATTATGTAAATAATTTACATAATCAGCTTAAAGATGACGCTTTAGAAGGCGTAGCGGGTGGAAGCGGTAGAGAAAAAATGGTGAGGAAGATAAACGATAAATTAGATCCACCTTGTTTAGAAGGTACACCTGTCCCTTTGACAAACGAAGATCTTTCTGACCTTTTAGCTCAAGACCCAAATGCAAAGATTTTTTTGGAAGAAAGTACAAACACTTGGTATAAGTTGACAAAATGATCTTGCAGTTGTAATACTGATTAAAAACGAGGAGGGGAAAATTATGAATGCGTATGATTTTACTAAGAAGTATCCACAGATAGTAAAAAAGGCAGAACAGTGTAAAAGCTTTGAGGAGTTTGAAAGCTTAGTAAACGAAAACAACGTAAATTTTGAAAATACAGATTTGAAGCAAATATATAAACTTTTGCAAAAGGATGAGGAACTATCTGATGACATTTTGAATAACGTTGCAGGAGGAGTCCGTAAAAAAGAGATTGTCGTTAAGATTAGAAGGATAGATCCTACCGGAGATTAAACAAACAATTGAGATGTACATGTAGGGGAGGGAACGCGAATGGACTTGAATAAAATTGATGGGGAATTAATTGGATTATTAAAGAAATGCAAAAATGAAGAAGAGTTGAAAAAGCTTGCCGAAAAAAAGGGAATAAAACTAAGTAAAAACGAGCTACATCAAGCTTTTACGTTTCTTAATCAAGATGAAGAATTAAACGAAGATATGTTAGAGAATGTTGCGGGAGGTGCTGCAAAAAAAGAGGTGGTAGCTTCAGATTTCACTAAAATAACAGACGAACAAGCACTGAAAGCTATAGATAAAGGTCAGAAGGTTATCTATCTGGATGAAGGACAATATGCTGTAAGCAATGGAAAAGGTGTGAGTGATATAAAGATGTTTGAGGCTGGTTATTATCTTTGCAAATAAAAATTATTAAATTTAGTCTATCTTGAATGTCAACAGATGCTGTGACGTTTGAGATGGGCTTTATTTTTTTGAGATTTGATTATTTTTATTGAAAAAACGAAGTAAATAATATAAAATATAGTATATACGTAAAATGTACAGATTTAAAAAGCAGGTGAAAGTTTTGTCTTTAAAATTATGGAAAGTTTTAGATTTAAATAAACAAAATGCAGTAAATATATCGAATAAATACAACATACCGATTTTTACCGCGATGCTGTTAGATATATACAAAGTAAGCAACATAGAAGATTACATAAACTTAGACTATGAAAAATTTAAGTATGTGGACTTTACAGATATGCAAAAAGCTGTGGATAGAATCAAAAAAGCGATTAATAACTTTGAAAAAATTTGCATTTGTGGTGACTACGATGCAGATGGCGTAACAGCTACAGTGTTGCTTTATTCTTATTTAGAAGGACTTGGTGCAAATGTCATTTATCATATACCTAAACGTCACGAAGATGGATATGGGTTAAATACAAATATAATCGATGAGCTTAAAAGTGAAGACGTTAACTTGATAGTTACTGTCGACAACGGAATATGTGCAGTAAAAGAGATCTCTTATGCAAAAACTTTGGGCATAGACGTTGTAGTTACAGATCACCATAGGCTGCCGGAAGAATTGCCCGAAGCTGTAGCTATAGTTGACCCGCAAAGGGAAGAAAACAATGAACATAAAAACTTAGCGGGTGTAGGGGTTGCATTTAAGCTTATTGTGGCGCTGGAGGAAGATGCAGATATTGGCTTTTTACTGGAAGAATATGCAGAACTTGTTGCAATAGGAACAATAGGAGATATTGTGCCGCTGCAGGGCGAGAACAGGATTATAGCTAAAGTAGGACTGGAATTTCTTAACCAGACGAACAAAGTAGGTCTGATAGCGCTTTTAAAGGAAGCCGGAATCTTTGAAAAGTACATAACCTCAACTGATGTAGCTTTTGGCATAGTTCCTAGAATAAATGCGGCCGGAAGGCTTAGCACAACAGATAAGGTTGTTGAACTGTTAACTTGCGAAGATGAAGAAAAAGCACAATGTATTGCAAAAAGTTTAGAGCAAGAAAACAGTGAACGCAAGGATTTGGTAAAAGAAGCGTTTGATCAAATAGAGATAATACTTAAAAAAGAGCCGGAAAGGCTGTTTGAGAAAGTTATTATAGTTGACGGGGAAAACTGGCACCCAGGTGTTATTGGAATAGTTGCATCTAAACTGGTTGAAAGGTACTCAAAACCTGCTATAGTTATAACTCGTACAGGAAATGTAGCTAGGGCTTCAGCTAGGAGTATAGAAGACTTTTCCATTTACGATGCAATAAATTCTTGTTCTTCTTATCTATTGAAATTCGGCGGGCACACAATGGCTGCTGGGTTCGATATAAATATAAGCGATATTGAAAGATTTAGAAATGATATAAGAGCTTTTACTGCAAATGTCGAAATGCCTTTTCAGACTTTAAATATAACATGCAAGCTGAACCCTGAGATGTTATCTTTAGACATAGTTGAACAAATAGGTATACTAGAGCCATTTGGAAAAGACAACCCACAGCCGATTTTTGGACTTTACAAAATGAAGTTAGAAAAAATTACTCCGGTAGGAAACGGAAATCATTTACGACTTACTTTTTCAAGAGATAATAAAAAAATTGTAGCCATGAAATTCTTTATGACGGAAAATGAGTTTCCATACAGAGTTGGAGAAATTTTAGATTTAGCAGTTACTATTAGCAAATCTCTTTATAATGGGTCAGAAAACTTATCGATTATTATAAATGATATGAAATTTTCAGATCTTATCCCGGAAAACTTGCTTATTCAAAAAAGAACATACGAAAAAATAAAAAGAGGTGAAGCAAAAGATTGTATACTAAGCGAAGTTGTACCTTCAAGGGACGATATAGCAACGGTATATAAGCTTTTGAAACAGAGAAAAGTTGACGAAGAAACAATAAATATTGAAATTTCTGGAGCTCGCTTTCAAAAAATAGGAATAAATTTTTGTAAGTTACTTTTGATTTTTGACATTATGGAAGAGTTGAAGCTAATAAACATAGAGAGGGAACCTTTACTTTTTAAAGTACACGTAAATAAAATGGAAAATAAAATAGATATAAATTCTTCTGTGATTTTGAAGGAGCTGAAAAGGCAGGTAATTTAAGATGAAAACAGATATGAAAGCCTTTTATTATGATTACGACAAACTCTTAGAGCTCTTAAAAAATAGTGATAGGGACTTTGACTATGAAACTATAGATAAGGCGTACCAAGTGGCAGCTAAAGCGCATTTGGATCAGAAAAGAGTTTCTGGAGTACCTTATATTTTACATCCAACTTCTGTTGCGTATATATTGGCAGAGCTTGGAATGGACACAGAATCTATAGCGGCAGCGCTTTTGCACGATGTGGTGGAAGATACAGCTGTGACCATAGACGATGTAAGAAATGAATTTGGAAATACTATTGCGAATCTAGTAGATGGGGTTACTAAACTTGGGAAAATTCCATTTTCCACAAGAGAAGAACAACAAGCAGAAAACGTTAGGAAAATGCTTGTTGCTATGTATGAAGATATAAGAGTAATAATAATAAAATTGGCCGATAGATTGCAAAACACCAGAACTATAGAGTGTATGCGACCGCAAAAAAGGCGCGATAAGGCTAGAGAAAATATGGAAGTTTATGCTCCTATAGCTCACAGGTTGGGTATAAGAGCAATAAAAGAAGAGCTCGAAGATTTATCTTTAAGGCAGCTTGACCCTATAGCTTACAAGGAAATACAGGATGCTTTAACTTTAAAGAAACAAAAAAGAGAAGCTTTTATTGAATCGATAAAAAGAAAAGTGCGACAAAAACTGTCTCCATACATAAGAAATGTTCATCTGGAGGGTAGGGTAAAGAGCATAAATGGCATATATAGAAAAATGTTCATAAAGCATAAGTTGATGGAAGAAATTTACGATATATATGCTGTTCGGGTGATAGTAAGCAGTGTAAATGATTGCTATAATGCTCTCGGGATAATTCACGATATATATAGACCAATCCCAAATAGATTTAAAGATTACATTTCTACACCAAAACCAAATTTATATCAATCACTTCATACTACTGTCATAGGCAAAGAAGGTATACCTTTTGAAGTGCAAATACGCACTTGGGAAATGCACAGAACAGCTGAGTACGGAATAGCTGCGCATTGGAAGTATAAATTGGGCTTAAATGGTCCAAATAGCGGACTAGAAGATCATATTTCCTGGATAAAAGGTATGATAGAAAATCATAAAGAAAATGCACTTGACATTATAGGTACTATAAAGTCGGACCTCATACCTGAAGAAGTTTTTGTTCTAACACCTAAGGGAGACGTTGTAAGCTTGCCTTCCGGAGCTAATGTGATAGATTTTGCGTATGCTATTCACAGTGAAGTTGGAAATAAAATGGTAGGTGCAAAGGTTGATAAAAGGATAGTACCGATATCTTATGAAGTTAAAACAGGGCAGATTGTCGAGATACTTACAACTAAAGATACCAATAAAGGTCCAACTAGAGATTGGTTGAGCATAGTAAAAACCAGTGAAGCCAGAAATAAAATAAAACAGTGGTTCAAAAAAGAAAAGCATGAGGAAAATATAGCTGAGGGCAAATTGCAAGTTGAAAAAGAATGTCGGAAGATTGGCTTAGACCTCTCTCAAGAAGAAATACAAAAACTTGCTAAAAAGTTGGCAAAAAGCTTAAAATGCGAAACAGCCGATAGACTTTTTGAAGCCATAGGGTATAGTGGTATTCCTATGAGCAGGGTCGCACCTAGGATAAAAAATGAATACTCTAAAATAAAGAAAACAGTTAATACTCAAAAGGTGAAGGAAACTGCTATTTCTAAAAATAAAAGTATCAAAAACGGTGTAGTGGTCGAAGGTATTGACAATTGTCTGGTTCATTTTTCAAAATGCTGTAACCCAATACCGGGAGATGAAATTATTGGGTTTATAACAAGAGGACACGGTGTTTCTGTTCATAAAAAAAGTTGTTTAAATGTTCCTGAAAATATCACAGAATCAGATGAAAAAGAAAGATGGATTAATGTACATTGGAGACAGAATGAAAGTGATAATTTCAAAACAAACATTAAAATTATTGCATCGGATTCCATAGGACTCTTAGCGAGTATAACCTTGCAAATTTCAAAGTTAAATGTTTCAATTCACTCTATGACGTCCAACAAAACTAAGGACGGAAAAGTAAATATTAATATTACGATAACAGTCAAAAACAGAGAACATTTAAGTTCTATAATTTCAAAACTGTCAAGCTCAGAAAATATTATATCTGTAAGTAGGATTTGAGGTGAATATAATTGTTAGAACCGAAAAAAGACGAAGAAAATGCTTTAAAAGTTGAAATTTTTAAAGTAGGGCCTCTGGCAACTAATTGCTATCTTTTAACTGACAAAAAAACAAATAAAATGGCGATAATCGACCCAGGTGGAATCTCAAGCAAACTGGACGAAAGGTTGACACGTGGTGGAAAATGTGAATACATAATTTTGACACATGGGCATTTTGATCATATAAGGAAAGTAAATAGGTACCAGAATTTAACTGGTGCCAAAGTGGTAGCAAATGAAGATGAGATAAATTTAATAAAAGATTCTGATTTAAATTTATCGAAAGACTTTTGTTCTAGACCAATAGAAGAGTTCAAAGTTGATTTAGCTTTGAAAAATAATGACAGCATTTACCTTGGCGATATAGAAATAAAAATGCTATCGACCCCGGGACACACTGCTGGTAGCGCGTGCTTTATGACAAATGGACTGATTTTTTCAGGAGATACCATAATGAAAAGTTCTATAGGTAGAACGGACTTTAAAACCGGCAACAGTAAAGATATGATTGAATCTGTAAAGAAACTTGCCATGTTAAAAGGCCAATATATAATTTACCCGGGACATGGGGATTTTACAGATTTATTCTCCGAAAAGCAAAATAACCCATATTTTAATTAGATAACTTAAGAGAACTGAATCAAGTAATTAAACTTGATTTTAAACGAACATTTATCTTTCATATTAGCAAAAATCGTTTTGTGGTTCTTTCTAGAAAGGATAGATTTTATGAATAATTTTTACTCACAAGATTCGAGTAGAAGATGGACGTTAGAAAGAATAAATGATGCAGCTAAAGTGGAACCTGAATATTTAATAAACTCTGTGGAAAGCCATTTTCATATAAAAATAGGCAAAATTATAGATTACATATTAAACGAGAAGGAAAATTGTAAGTTAATTTTAATATCTGGTCCATCGTCTAGCGGAAAAACAACTTTTTCAAATATGATAATTGAAAAACTTAAAGAAAATGGTGTATGGTCCGACATTTTTTCGTTTGATAACTTCTATAGGGGGTTTGATCATGTACCTGAACTGGAAGATGGATCTAAAGATTTCGAGGCTATAGATGGACTAGATACAGTTGAAATAAAAAAGAGTCTGATTGATCTAATAGAACATGGTGAATGTACGATTCCAACGTACGATTTTGCGGTAATGGCACCAAAAAAAGAAAGACTCTTTTTAAAAGTCCCTAAAAGAGGAATAATAATTGCAGAAGGGTTACATGCGATAAATCCGGTACTTACAGAAGGCATTAGCTCTGAAAACGTAGTAAGAATATATGTGGACTTAAAAGTAGGTATCAGAAGCGATGACAGTATATTTTTTCCGACTAAGTTTGTACGCTTGACAAGACGTGTTTTAAGAGATTATATACATAGAGGCACAGATGCCGAAAGAACTATATTGATGTGGAAAAATATAATTAGGGGTGAAAAATTGTACATAAGACCCATAAGGCAGTATGCAGATATAAAAGTTAATACGCTACATCCTTACGAGCCTTGTGTCATGACGAAGGAAACTTTAAAGTTAATGCAGGATCTTCCAGGAGAAATGGATGTTAAAAAGTTTGTGGAAAAACTTAGTAGGTTTGAATATATAGACAAAAAATTAGTTCCAAAAAACTCGTTAATTCAAGAGTTTATTTAAAATATATTGATTTTTTTACGATAATGAGGTATCCTAGTGGGTAGTTTTTGTAAAAGGAAAAATAAAAATGATACCACAAGTTGAAAAATTGAAAAAAATGGCATTTATCTCAATGATTTCTGCATTTTATGTGGCATTAACATCATTTTCTGCATGTTTTGGAGTGGCTTATACCGGCATTCAACTTAGGCTTTCTGAAGTATTGACAGTTTTACCTATATTTTCACCACTGTCTGTACCGGGACTTGTAATTGGGTGCTTTATATCAAACCTAGCAAGTCCACTGGGAATAGTCGATCTGGTTTTCGGAACAATATCAACTTTCATAGCAGCTATTTTTACTAGGCTTTTGCGGCACGTAAAAGTAAAAAATATACCAATATTTGCACCACTGCCGCCAGTTATATTTGGTGCCGTGAGCGTTAGCTTAATGATTATATTTACTTCTTCTCAAAGGTTTTCGTGGCAAATGTTTTTGCCTTTGTTTGCAACTGTGGGTATAGGACAGTTTATAGTATGCTATATCCTAGGAGTACCGCTAATTATTATTTTAAATAAGTTGAAATTATTTTCAAATAGTTAAAGTAAAAGAAGGAGATGGAATTTTGGGTAAAAAACAAAAGTCTCTAAAAGATGTATCGGCAGTGAGACTTATAGTTTTTAGCTTTTTGTTTATAGTTATTTTTGGCGCAAGTATACTATATATGCCGTTTTGTTCCAGAGGGTATAGTTACACGAGTTTTATAGATGCACTTTTTACAGCTACTTCGGCCACATGCGTAACAGGATTGGTGGTTTTTGACACTTTCACTAAGTGGACAATTGTAGGCCAAATAGTAATAATCCTGCTTATTCAGCTTGGAGGACTTGGCATTATAACATTTACGACAGGTGCTACTCTTCTGCTTCGCGGTAAGTTGGATATCAGGGACTTGCAAATAGCCAAGGAACATACAAACGGCAAGGTGCTTGATGTTTCTAAATTAATAAAAGTAATTTTAATTTGGACGTTTGCGTGTGAAAGCATTGGAGCTTTAGCTTTAGCAATTAGATTTGTTCCGGAATACGGGGTCTATGGAATATGGCAGGCAGTTTTTACTGCTATTTCAGCGTACTGTAATGCAGGATTTGAAATTATGGGCTTCATAACGCCGGGTGAAAGTTTTACTCATTACGTTTCTGATCCATTAGTTTGTGTTACTATATCTTTGCTTATAATATCTGGAGGGATAGGGTTTATCGTCATTAGCGATATTGGCTCCTGCATTTCGAAAAAGTGGAAAAATAATAAAAGTCACCCCCATTTAAAGCTTCACTCTATATTAGTTCTAATAATGACATCTATTTTACTGGTAGTTGGTACAGTGCTGTTTTTGTTATTTGAATATGACAATACGTTAAAAGACTTAACCTTTGCGGAGAAAATTAATGCTTCATTTTTTCAATCGGCGAGTTTAAGAACGGCGGGATTTTTCTCTATACCGATAGGCATGCTAAAAGATATAAGTAAAATTTTATCTATAGTACTTATGTTTATAGGTGCATCGCCGGCGTCAACAGGCGGAGGAATTAAAACAACCACTTTTATAATAATTATTATAGTGATTATAAGTATATTAAAGGGTAGGGAAGACGCCATTGTTTTAAGGCATAAAATAGCAAAATCTACAGTTTATAAATCCATCGCAATTGTTGGGTTATCGTTGTTTTTTGTTACATCTATAGTTTCGGCTATAAATGTTTTAGAGGAAAACATTCCTCTTATAGACATCGTTTATGAGGTGGTATCAGCATTTTCAACTACAGGTTTAACTGTGGGAATTACCACAAGTCTTAGCGACATTTCAAAAATTTTACTATCGATAGCGATGTTTATAGGGAGAGTGGGACCTATTTCTCTTATTTTAGCAGTTACTATAAAGCAACAAAAAAGAGGTTCAGAAAAAATTTTGCCTGAAAGTCAGGTTGTAGTAGGATAAATTTATGGAGGTATATTATAATGAATGAAAAATTTGGAAGTTCAGTGAAAAAAAGAAAGTGGTTAAAAGTATTAATAAAGACATTTTCAGTTGTGGCTCTAATTGTTTTTGCGGTGTGGCTTATTTATGCGATATATTTTGATAGTAGTATTATTGGTAGCTGGGAAACGTGTGATGGAGACCATAAAGCGGTTTTAACGTTTACTCAAGACGGCACAGCTTTATATGAAGTGAACTCTATGATGTTGGTAACCGGTAGTTATGAAAAGAAAGGGAATAATAAAATTAATATAGATATAAAAGCAAATTCTCAGGATATTTTTACTGGTGAATATGATTATGTTGTTGTATCTAGTGCTAATGGAAGAAAACTGGAGCTCAAATACGGTGATAATAATGTTGATAAATATAATCAACACAAAGAAGAACAGGGAAAATTAACTGTAAATAAAACTTTGGATTCGAACCTGCTGGGAAAATGGAAAAATGATGAACGTGATTTAGAATATGAATTTAAAAATAACTCTGTTGCAATTTTGAAAATGAAAAACAAAAACATAACATTTAAGTTTAAGTACAGTACGCAAGACGGAGAGATTACTTTGCTGCAAAATGCGGGAAGTAAAGCTGGCGAAAGTAAGATGTCATACAGCATAGATGGAGATGTAATTACTATAAAGAATGTAAAATTTAAAGATAGGGATGTAGTTACTGCAAAGGATATAAAATTTAAAAAAGTAAATTAAATATTTCGCATAAAATAAGGTCTCAACATAAGTTGAGACCTTATTTGTTAATCTTTATCAGAAAGTTTATTTACAGTTTTCACATGAGCAACTACCATCATCTTGATGGAGGCTACAACTTGAAATTTTACCGACAAACGGTTCCGGGTCAATACCTTGCCGCTTATAATAGTCAGCTATAGCTGATTTTATAGCCTGTTCGGCCAGAACAGAACAATGTACTTTTACCGGAGGCAACCCATCCAAAGCTTCCATAACAGCCTTGTTCGTAAGTTTTAAAGCTTCCTCCAAGGTTTTTCCTTTTATAAGTTCTGTTGCCATCGAGCTAGTGGCAATAGCGGCACCGCATCCGAAGGTCTTGAAGCTTACATCTGTTATTTTGCCATCCTCAACCTTTATATACATTTTCATTATGTCGCCGCATTTCGGATTTCCAACTTCACCTATGCCGTTAGCGTCTGGCATTTCTCCAACATTTCTTGGATTTGAAAAATGATCCATAACTTTTTCGCTATACATAATTACACTCCTTTTTCGCCTTTCGTTATTTTTTCCCACAACGGAGACATCTTGCGTAAATTGCTTACTATTTGTGTAACATTTTCAATAATATAATTTACTTCTTCTAACGTGTTGAATTCACTTAAGGAAATCCTCAAAGATCCGTGAGCAATTTCGTGAGGCAAGCCTATAGCGAGAAGAACGTGACTTGGATCAAGTGAACCGGAAGTACACGCAGAACCTGAAGATGCACAAATTCCTTTAGCGTCTAACATGAGCAACATCGATTCGCCTTCAATACCCTCAAAACACATGTTTATATTACCGGGAAGCCTTTTTGAAGGATGTCCATTTAGTCGAGACCTTTTTATTTTCGACAATTCAGATATAACCTTTTCCCGAAGTGCAACTAATTTAGCGGTGTTTTCTTCCATGTGAGAACATGCTTCATCCAGCGCTACACTGAGTCCAATAATACCAGCTACGTTTTCGGTTCCAGCTCTATGTCCATTTTCTTGCGCTCCACCCTCTATGAGGTTTTTAAGTTTAATGCCTTTCTTTATATACAGCACGCCTATCCCTTTAGGTCCGTGGAACTTGTGTCCAGATAAGGATAATAAATCAATGCCTTGTTTTTTAACATCTATGGGCACGTGTCCGGCAGCTTGTACAGCGTCAGTGTGGAATATCACATTTTTTTCCTTGCAAACAGAAGATAACTTACTTATATCTTGAATAGTTCCTATTTCGTTGTTTGCATACATGATACTAACAAGTGCAGTATTGTCTTTTATGGCTTTTTTCAAGTCATTTGGACTAACAAAACCGTCTTTATCGACATCGAGATAAGTGACTTCAAACCCTTCTTTTTTTAATGCTTCTACTGTGTGCAAAACAGCATGATGTTCTATTTTTGAAGTTATAATGTGATTTTTACCGACTTTAGCTAACTTGCGAGCTACACCTTTTATTGCCCAGTTGTCGGACTCACTTCCGCCCGAAGTAAAGAAAATTTCATCAGGTTCTGCGCCAATGCATTTCGCTATTTTTTCCCTGGCTTTGGTAACGGCTTTTTTCGCAACTCTTCCCATAGAATATATACTCGATGGATTACCGTAAATCTCCTTGTAAAAAGGCAACATACTTTCAAGCACCGATGGTGTGACGGCGGTTGTAGCTGCATTATCCACATATACAATTTTATTCAATTCAATACCTCCTAAATAATTACAAATTTATTTTAAGTTATTCTTACTTAAAATTTTGCGCTTGGTTTCTTGCCAACTGGTCACATCTTTCGTTTTCGGCGTGACCGGCATGGCCTTTTACCCAGTTCATTTTAACGTTATGCTTTTCCAGCAATGTTAATAATATTTCCCATAAATCTGAATTTAAAGCAGGTTCGTTTTTATTTCTTTTCCAGTTATTTTGTTTCCATTTGTTTGCCCAACCCTTATTTATAGCGTTGCAGACGTATTGCGAATCTGTGTAAAGCTCCACTGAACAAGGTTCTTTAAGCGCTTTGAGTGCTTCTATTACGGCCGATATTTCCATACGATTATTTGTAGTGCTTTTTTCGCCACCGGAAAGCTCTTTTTCATTCCCATTATATCTCAAAATAACTCCCCATCCTCCAGGACCGGGATTTCCGAGGCAAGCACCATCCGTAAATACCTCTATAGTTTTCAATACAATTTTCTCCTAAATATTTTAAACTAATTTTATTATACCAAGAATTTCAAATTATACAATAGAAATTTAATACTTTTATAATGGTAAAAAGCACTTCAAATGAAGTGCTTTTTACCAATTTAAAATTAAAAAGAAAAGGAATTAAAAAATTTATTAGACATACGTGGCGCGCCAGAAGGGATTCGAACCCCTGACCTTTTGGTTCGTAGCCAAACACTCTATCCAACTGAGCTACTAGCGCATGTACATTACATAATTATTGTAACATGAACATGAACGCGTGGTCAAGAGCTAGGATATATTTTCGTGCAAAACTTCAAAAAAACATAAAATAAATTTTAAAAATAGAAATAATGCATAAATCTTCTGTAATTTATTTCCTTTAAAATTCCTTTTAATTACATTTTAAGTCTTATTGTGTTACGTTAGTTTTAAACCAATGAAAAATATAAAATTACTATTATTCCCAATATAATTCTGTAATATCCAAAGGCTTTAAAATTATGTTTTTGAATGTAAATCATCAAGAACTTTATTGAAAATATCGAAACAAAGAAAGCAACGATTGTTCCACACAAGAGTATAGATAATTCTATATTAGAAAAATTTATTCCCATTTTCAATATGTATTTTAAAATTTTGTAAGCACTTGCGCCGAACATCACAGGGATAGCAAGGAAAAATGAGTATTCGGTAGCTATGGAACGTGACGCACCAAGCAACAAAGCACCTACTATGGTTGCCCCGGAACGTGACGTGCCTGGAATTAAAGCTAAAGTTTGGAATAAACCTATTAAAAAAGCGGTTTTGTAGCTTAATGAATTAAAACTTTTAATTTTAGGTTCTTTGTTAGAGTTCTCTATCGCTATGAAAATTATTCCATATATTATTAAAGTAACAGCAACAGTAAAAGGGTTATAGCATTTATCGTGAATAAAGTCATCGAAAAGGAAACCTATAATTGCAGCGGGTAAGCAGCCAATAATTACTTTTGTCCATAAGGATAAGGTTTCTTTTTTTTCAGGAAGTTTTTTCTTATTGGAGAATGGGTTTAGCTTATTAAAGTAAAGGTAAACTACAGCTAAAATGGAGCCAAGCTGTACAACAACCAAAAACATATCCAGAAAATCTTTAGAAACTTTTAATTTTAAAAATTGGTCAAAAAGTATCATGTGTCCCGTACTGCTTATTGGTAGCCATTCCGTTATGCCTTGAATTATTCCGATGATTAACGCTTTGATGGTTTCAGTAAATAACATCTTATTTCTCCCTATATTTTTATTTATAATATTATACTATACCTGCAACCAAAATAGTCAAGTTGAAATGTTTTTACTCTAATTGTATTTTTGAGGTACAACTTGGGGCGCAGCCCCAAAATCGCAAATTGCGATTTTGTATTGCGTTGTTTCACAACGCAATTTGAAAAAATTTATTTTTTCAAGGGCTGCGCCAATCAGTTTATAAGAAATTTTGCATATTGAAATAAACTATGGTATAATTATGGTCGTTATTGAAGTATGAAGTTTCAAAAGTAGAACCTTTACAAACAAAAGCGTTATAAGCTTTTAAGAAATATTTAAGTCCTCTTATGAAACTTCGTATGGTTTTATATGAGGGCTTTATTTATGGAGTTGATTTCTTGGAAAACAAAAAAATTAATAGAAAACTTGCAAGAGAAAAAGCATTTTTATTTTTATTCGAGAGAAACTTTAACCACTACGAATATGATGAATTAGTTGAAATAAAGAGCGCTTGTGAAGAAAATTTTAAAGTTCCAGTTAGTTTTACAAAAGAGCTTTTTTTAGGTGCATTGCAAAATAAACATGTGATAGATGAACTAATAGATAAATATTCTAAATCATGGTCAAATAAAAGAATCTCTAAAGTTACTGGGACAATATTAAATTTAGCTATTTTTGAAATGCTGTTTAGGGATGATGTGCCAGACAGTGTAGCTATTAATGAAGCTGTAGAGTTAGCAAAAAAATATGGATCGAGCTCAGAACCAGCGTTTATAAATGGAATTTTAGGTTCGATAAGTAGAAGAGAGAAACCAAATGAATAGTTATCTTGGGATCGACACAAGCAACTACACAACTTCAGTGGCGTTGCTTCTAGAGGACGGCAGGGTGGAACAAGTAAAAAAGACTTTACCGGTAAAACAAGGTTCTATCGGACTTAGGCAGAACGAAACGATTTTCCATCATGTGAATGCCTTACCGAAAGTTTTAAATGAGCTGTTAATTAAATTTAAAGATGAAAGACTGACAATAATGGCCATAGGCGCATCTACAAGACCGAGAAACAGAGAAGGTTCTTACATGCCTTGTTTTGATGTAGGAAATTCTTTAAGTGAAAGTTTATCTCTACTTTTAAATGTTCCTAATTTTAAATTTTCTCACCAAGAAGGGCACATAGTGGCATCGATTTACTCGCAAGGCTGCTATGAAATTTTAAATGATGATTTTTTAGCTTTTCATGTTTCCGGCGGAACCACCGAGGCGTTACATATTACTGCGAAAAACGGTGATATAGAAAAAATTGATATAGTAGGTAAAACGCTGGACTTAAACGCGGGTCAATTAATTGACAGGGTTGGGGTGATGCTGGGGTTAGCTTTTCCGGCAGGAAGAGAACTTGAAAAATTAGCAGTTCAATACACTCAGCCAACAAAAGTAAGAGCGGCAGTTAAGGGAGAAAACATCTGCCTATCCGGTGGTGAAAATATTTGCAAAAAGATGTATTTAAGTGGAGAAAGCAAAAGTAAAATTGCAAAAACCTGTATTGACTATGTGCTGAGTGGACTTGATAATATGTGCAAAACTTTGCTTATAAAATATGGAAAAATGCCTATCGTTTTTTCTGGAGGAGTATCGTCAAATTCAATAATCCAGAATGCGTTGCATGAAAGATACGGTGCGCTTTTTGCGAGTCCGGAATTTTCAAGTGACAACGCAGTTGGAATTGCAGTTTTAACAAAGCGAAAATTAGAGGAGAAATAAAATGCTTGGGATAAATGTACTTACGGTGACGCAACTGAACACTTTTGTTAAGTCGTTACTTGACGGAAATGAAAACCTAAATATGGTGTTTTTAAGCGGAGAAATTTCAAATCTTACAAACCATTACCAATCAGGGCACATTTATTTTTCACTTAAAGACGATAAAAGTGCAGTGAAAGCTGTAATGTTTTCATCTTGCGCAAGACAGTTAAGATTTAAACCGGAAAATGGTATGGAGGTTATTTTAAGGGGTAGGGTGTCTTTGTATGAAGCAACTGGCACTTACCAAATTTATGTTGAAGATATGCAAATATCTGGGCTAGGAGAGTTAAATTTAGCTTTTGAGCAGCTTAAAGTTAAGCTTGCTGAAGAAGGTTTGTTTGATAAAAATAGAAAGAAACCGATACTTCGCTATCCTCATAGAATAGGGCTTATAACGGCGAAAACGGGAGCTGCTTTTTGGGACGTACAAAGTATATTAAAAAGAAGGTTTCCGTTAATTGAGATTTTGTTTTACCCTGTGTTGGTGCAAGGTGAAAAAGCTCCCGAACAGATCATAAAAGCAATTGATTTTTTTAATAAAACTAAGGAAAAAGTTGATGTATTGCTCATTACGAGAGGAGGCGGCTCTCTTGAAGATTTGTGGGCTTTTAATGATGAAAATTTAGCTAGGAAAATATCTGAAAGCGAGATACCTATAGTGTCTGCTGTGGGGCACGAAACAGATTTTACTATTTGTGACTTTGTAGCCGATTTAAGAGCGCCAACACCTTCAGCTGCAGCAGAACTTATCTCTCCAGAAATCAACGAAACTATTATAAAAATAGATACATCGTTTCTAAGAATACAAAATGTGTTGGTAGACAAATTAAATTCTTATAAACGCAAATTAGACAGAGTGTCATTAAAAAATCATAGAAACTTTGTGAATATGCGGCATATGAAGGCGGATTTATTAATAAAAAAACTTGAGTATAAATTTTCTGAAATTTTTAATTATAATAGAAGCAAATTTATAAAACTATCTTCGACTTTAGAAAATCTTAGCCCATTAAAAATTTTAAATTCGGGATACAGCATAGCCATGTTGCCGAATAAAAAAACCGTAAATTCTATAAATAAAGTAAGAGAAAATGATAAGATAAAACTTAAACTGTCTGATGGTACCTTAGAATGCGTAGTGGATAAAATTTACAAAGAAAAATTGGAGGAAAAATAATGCCAAACAAGAAACAGACTTTTGAGTCGGCAATAAATGAATTAGAAGAGATAGTAAAAAAGCTTGAAGGTGGAGAAGAGTCACTTGAAGAATCTTTAAAATTGTTTGAAAAAGGGACGTTACTAGCGAAATACTGCAGCGAAACATTAAGAAACGCAGAGCAAAAAATAGTAGATTTATCACAGTCTATGAAGGAAGAAGGTGACAATGCTGAATAAAAAGTATGTAGATCTGATCGAATCAAAACTGCTTGAGTATTTTAATGGCAATGATAATAAAAATGAGCTTAACAAAGCTATGAAATATAGTTTGACTCTTAAGGGGAAGAGGGTGCGTCCGCTTTTACTTTTAGAGTTTTGCAAAGCCTGCTCTGGAGAAGTAGAAAAGGCTTTGCCTTTTGCCTGTGCAATAGAGATGATACATACTTACTCACTGATACACGATGATTTGCCATGCATGGACAACGACGATATAAGAAGAGGAGCGAAATCTAATCACAAGGTTTTCGGCGAAGATATGGCACTCTTAGCAGGCGATGCACTTTTAAACTTAGCGTTTGAAGTGATGCTTTCAGAAAAAAACGTGAAACTTTTGGGAGAAAGTAAGGTGATAGCTGCTTCTAGAACTATAGCAGAGGCTGTAGGAAGGAAAGGCATGATATTGGGACAGGTGATGGACCTAAAAAGTGAAAACTGTAACATTCCTTTAAGTGAACTCGAAAAAATGCACTTAAATAAAACAGCGAAATTAATCAGTGCAAGTTGTGAAGCTGGTTGTATAGTAGCGGGGGCAAAAGAAAATTTAGTTTCATCTGCAAAGGAATATGGGCAGAAATTGGGTTTGGCTTTTCAAATAATGGATGATATTTTAGATGTAACATCGACACAAAAATTACTTGGCAAAAAGCCAGGGAGTGACTTAAATAATAGCAAATCAACTTATGTTTCACTTCTTGGGTTAGAAAAATCAAGAAAATTAGTGAGAGATTTAACGGCGCTGGCAGTAAAAGCTTTAGACGAATTTGAAGGCGAAAAAGAAAATTTGCAGCAAATAGCAGTGGAGCTATCTAATCGAATAAAGTGATAGCTGTACTTTTTAAGAGGTTAAGAAATTAAAATGAATAAAAAATTATTGGAAGAATATAACTTACCGGCAGATCTGAAAAAAATGGACATTGTGGAACTTAATGAACTGTGTGATGAGATAAGAGAAAGAGTAATTACTACGGTTTCTCAAAATGGAGGGCATTTGGCGTCAAACCTAGGTGTGGTGGAGCTAACAGTCGCACTGCATAAAGTTTTTGACTGTCCGAAAGATAATATAGTCTGGGATGTTGGTCATCAATGCTATGCTCATAAAATTTTAACGGGACGCCTTGACAGGCTGGACACTATAAGAAAAGAAGATGGTATATCCGGGTTTCCAAACAACAACGAAAGCGTGTACGATACTTTCACTTCGGGCCACAGCAGTACGTCTATATCGGCGGCGTATGGACTAGCTAGAGCAAAGTCCCTTTCTAAAGATGACTCGAAAGTTGTGGCTGTTATAGGCGATGGCGCACTTTCTGGCGGTATGGCATACGAAGCACTTAACAATGCAGGGGCCTTTAAGAAGAACTTTATTGTTATTTTAAATGACAACAAGATGTCAATTTCAAGGAACGTGGGGGCTATGGCACGCTATTTATCGGCCATGAGGACAAGGAGCAGCTATTTTAAAATAAAAAATTTTACTGATGCGATTCTCAGCCGGATACCTCTTTTAGGTAGAGCTATAAAAGTTTTTTTGCTAAAATCTAAGTCGGCTATCAAACATCTTCTTTATCATGGTACTATTTTTGAAAATATGGGTTTTATGTATTATGGTCCTGTGGATGGGCATAATTTGAAAAAACTTGTTAATGTTTTAAATGTTGTGAAAAATATCGATAAACCGATATTGCTCCATGTAAAGACTGTCAAAGGAAAAGGGTACAGATTTGCAGAAAAAGATCCAAAGGTGTTTCATGGTATTTCTAGTTTCGATGTAAAAACCGGTGATCGAAAAACTAAAAGTGAAAATTTCTCATCAGTTTTTGGAAAAACTATTTGTGATTTAGCTGAAAAAAATGACAAAATTTGTGCCATAACTGCAGCTATGAAGTTGGGAACCGGGCTTGCGGAATTTTCCAGGAAATATAAAAGCAGGTTTTTTGATGTAGGTATAGCTGAAGAACATGCAGTAACGTTTGCGGGGGGCTTAGCAAGAGGAGGAATGATACCGATCTTTTCGGTTTATTCTACGTTTTTGCAAAGAGCTTATGACCAAGTGCTGCACGATGCTGCACTGCAAGGGTTGAAAATTATTTTGGCGATAGACAGAGCCGGAATAGTAGGAGAAGACGGCGAAACTCATCAGGGAATATTTGATGTAGCTTTTTTAAATACGATACCAAACGTAACCATTTATGCGCCTAGTTATTTTGATGAGCTAACGTTCATGCTGAATGATGCAATAGAGAACGGCACAGGGGTCTGTGCCATAAGATACCCGAGAGGTGGCGAACTTTATAAACCAAATGGATATATTTTTGATTTAGAGGATTTTTCAGTTTTTGGAAATAAAGACAGCAAAATAGCGATAGTTACATATGGACGAGTTTTTTCAAACACTTGCAAAGCAAAAGAAATGCTAAGCATCAAAGGCGTTGAAGTATGCTGTGTGAAACTAAATAAACTAAAACCTTTACATATTGAATTGGTGGAAACTTTGCTTAACTTTAAAGAGATATATTTTTTTGAGGAAGGCATTTTAAATGGCGGAATAGGAGAGCATTTAAGTTATATTTTAAGTGAACACAGTTATTCTGGCAAATTTAAGGTAACAGCGATAAATGACAAGTTTGTTTCGCACGCCAGTACTGCATCTATATTTAAAAAATTGCACTTAGATGAAGAAAGTATGGTTAATATTGTACTAAAAGATAGGCTGGAGAATGAAAAGTGATAGAAAAAGAAAGATTGGATATTTTGCTTGTTAAGAAAAATCTGGTTGAGAGTAGAAGCGTAGCTAAAGCCCTCATTATGGCGGGAAATGTATATGTAGGCAACCAGAAAGCCGACAAGCCTGGAAGTATCTACAGATTCGATGAAAATATTGAAGTTAGAAGAAATGAGCTAAAGTATGTAAGTCGTGGGGGACTAAAGCTTATAAAGGCCATAAGGACTTTTAAAATAAATTTAAACGGTAAGGTTGCTATGGATATAGGTGCATCAACCGGAGGTTTTACAGACTGTATGCTACAAAATGGTGCCAAAAAAGTTTATTCGGTGGATGTCGGGTATGGTCAATTGGCGTGGAAGTTGCGAAACGATCCGAGAGTAGTAAATTTAGAAAGAACAAACATAAGGTATATAGGCAGGAACCTGGTGAAAGAGGAGCTTGATTTTGTAAGTGTAGATGTATCTTTTATTTCGCTTAAGTTAGTTTTGCCCATCGCTAAGGAATTGATGAAAGAAAAGGCCAGAGCTGTTTGTCTTATTAAGCCGCAATTCGAAGCCGGCAAGGACAAAATAGGTAAAAATGGCGTTGTTAGGGATAAAAAAGTGCATAAAGAAGTCATAAAAAATGTTTTTAAATTTACAACAGACTTAGGATTTAAGGTTTTAAATTTAGACTATTCACCAGTGAAAGGTCCAAAAGGTAACATAGAGTACTTGATGTACATAGAAAGAATTAAAGGCGAAGCTAAAGAAGAACATTCAAATTTGCCTAATGTAGAAGAAGTAGTAGAGAAATCGCACAAAGACTTGAACGAAGGTGAGCAAAAAAGTGAAAGCACAGATTAAAAAAGTTGCAATAATGCCCAATGTAAATAAAATAGAATCGATATGTTATGTAGAAAAAATAGCAGCTTTCCTTTGGCAAAACGATGTAGAAGTTATGATTGAAAAGCGGTTTAACGAATTTTTAAATAATCAGAAGTTTGTATTTTTCGATAAAGAGAAAACTTTAGTGGAAAACAGTGACATCGTTATCGCCATAGGTGGAGATGGAACAATCATTAGGGCATCTAAAGTAGCAGCAGTATGCGGTAAGGCTGTACTTGGCGTGAACCTTGGGAGATTAGGCTTTATTTCGGGGCTCGAAAAGGGAAATATTTTTAATTTAAAATCGTTGTTGGATGGGAACTTTAAAGTTGAAGCAAGAGCAATGTTATCGGCAACGGTAAGATGGGAAAATAAAGAGGAAACTTATTTATCTTTAAATGATGTAGTTATATCGAGAGCAGGGTTGCCGAAAATATCAGATATAACGGTTTTAACAAACTCGGATGAAACTTTTAAATTTAGAGCGGATGGAATAATTTTATCTACCGCTACAGGGTCTACTGCTTACTCTTTTTCTGCTGGCGGACCAATAGTAGCTCCAAATGTAAAATGTGTTATATTAACGCCTATTTGTTCGCATTCTATAGTAGCTAGGCCTATTGTTTTTTCAGATACAACAAAACTTAATATACTTACAAAAAATTTTGACAAAGATATGTCATTAACAGTGGATGGCGATAAAACTATTAACTTAGCGGGGACTGACAGTATTTGTATAGAAACTTCAAACTTAGAGGCAAGGCTTATAAACTTGGAAGAAAAATCATTCTATGATAAAATTATTGAAAAACTCAAATAGATTTATTTTGGTGGGTGAAGGATTTGAAAAAGATACCAAAAAGTTTAAAAAGTTATTTTGAAAGGACAGATAAGATCTTTTGGGCAATTTCTGTTGTGATTTCAATTTACTCATTGCTCCTGATGTTGAGTGTATCTAGAAACAGCAGCTTTGGTTATTTTAAAACACAGTTATTCTCTATTGCTGTAGGATATTTAGGAGCTTACCTGATTACAAAGTCAGACTATAGGATAATATCGGAGCACTGGAAGATAGTAGCCGGTGTTTGCATACTTTTGATAATATGCACATTTGTTTTCGGAAGCTCAGTTACAGGGAACTCTGGGGTCGATGCGAAAGCATGGATTAAACTGCCGGGAGGAGTAACGTTTCAACCTTCGGAACTTGCCAAAATAGGATTTATGATTACTTTTTCAAGACATTTGGCAATACTTAAAGAAAGAAATGAACTTAAATATTTTAGTAAAATAGCAGGACTTGGTTTGCACGCCTTAGTTCCTATAGGCTTGACACACCTGCAAGGCGATGACGGCGCAGCTATAATATTTTTTTGTATGTTTTTAGCCATGGCATTTTCAGCGGGTATACAGCTGAGGTATTTCGTAGGAGCTTTTGCCGCAGTAGTTTTGTCTGTCCCTGTTTTGTGGAATTTCGTTTTTGCAGAGTATCAAAAGCAAAGGCTTTTAAGTCAACTAAACCCAGAAGCTGACCCTTTAGGCGTGGGATTTCAGCAACTTCAAGGAAAACTTTCTATAGGGTCAGGGAAACTTTTTGGACAGGGTTTTTTTAAAGGGCCACGTGTGGGGTATGGATCTGTGCCGATTCAGCAAAGTGACTTTATTTTTTCAGTAGTTGGTGAAGAGTTGGGGTTTGTAGGTTGCATTTTAGTTATAGCTTTATTGACAGCGATGTTCGTGCGCACACTTCAAATTGCATATAAATCCTCTGATGACATAGGCACGTACGTTTGTTTTGGATTTTTTGGTATGGTATTTTCGCAAACAGTATTTAATCTTGGCATGTGCTTAAGTCTCTTACCAGTTATGGGGGTTACATTGCCGTTTTTCAGTGCCGGAGGTTCATCTGCTGCTTGTTTATATTTAGGAGTGGGGCTTGTGCAAAGCGTGTTTATGCAGAAAAACGACAACAACGTGGTTGAAGAATTTTAATTCTTTAACATTTTTAATTTGTTTAATATGTTCGTCAAAAGTGATATGGGAATAAACAAAAATCCCCACAACACAGAGTATAATAAGCAAACCTGGCCTAAAAGATTAAATGGCAGTCTTGAATAGTTCCAAACATTTAGTTGCATTTTTACATTTAAAATGTAACCTGTTATTAGTTCTAGGCTGGATATCACTAACGAACAGATTAGAAATTTCTGCGGCCAATATAAATTTTGATGTCTTGAAAATATATTGTAGATTATTAAAAAGCAGATACCGCCAAGTATATACATAGAAATATGACTTTTTCGTCGCCAAAGCAGCTCTATCAGGCAGTATAGAGCTCCACTAAGGTTAAATATTAAGAAATTTTGAAGTAATTTTTTCATGTAATCACCGAATTTATTATTGGCAATTATTTACCTGTTTATAAAATTGTTTCAACACATTGAAAGAGACAGCTACTATTAGATTCTTGAATTTAAAACAAAAAGGAGAAGCAAAAAAATGGTTGGAAATTATAAAGTAATAACACTATGTGGCTCAACTAAGTTTAAAAATGAATTTTTAAAAGTACAAAAAGATTTAACGTTAAGTGGGAACATAGTTATTTCTGTTGGATTGTTTGGGCACTCCGGGGACTCTGAAGTTTGGGAAGACATGGATGAAGGAACACTTACTAAAACAAAAGAAATGTTAGACGATATGCATAAAAGGAAAATTGATATAGCGGATGAGATATTTGTTATAAATGTAGGCGGATATATTGGAGAAAGTACTAAGTCGGAAATAGAATATGCAAAGTCTCATGGAAAGAAAGTAAATTATCTCGAAAACAAGTAAAATTAATAAAAGAATGTGAAAAATATGAACGAAAATAAAACAAATATTAATTGGTACCCGGGGCATATGACTAAAGCTAAGAGGAAAATTCAGGCGAGTTTAAATTTAGTCGATGCTGTTGCGGAAATAGTAGATGCAAGAATACCAAAAAGTAGTCGAAACCCGGATTTAGATGAAATACTTTCAAGAAAACCGAGAATTATACTATTAAACAAATGCGATATGGCAAATGGCGCTATGACTGACAGCTGGATAAATTATTATAAAAATATGGGGGTAACCGCTATAGCTGTAGACTGCAAGTCCGGCAAGGGGTTAAAATCTTTTATTGCACAGGTTAGATCACTATTGAATGAAAAAATAGAAAAGGCGAAATCGCGCGGGATATTGAACAAGAGTCTTAGAATAATGGTTGTTGGTATACCAAATGTGGGGAAATCATCATTTATCAACAGAATGTCGAAAGAAAAAAAAGCAAAAGTTGAAGATAGACCTGGCGTTACAAGAGGAAATCAATGGTTTTCTATTGGACAAAATGTTGAGCTTCTCGATACTCCCGGAGTGCTATGGCCTAAATTTGAGGACCCGGAAGTCGGTGAAAAACTAGCCTTTTGTGGAGCTGTGAAGGATCAAGTGGTTGATATTGAAGGGCTAGCTTCAAGGCTTTTAAGGTTTTTATGCGAAAATGGATACACAGGAAACTTAATAAACCGGTATAAATTAAACGCAGACACCTTGAGTGGAAATGCATCGGGGTATGATATTTTAAAGGAGATAGGCAAGAAAAGGGGCATGTTATTTTCTAAAAATGAAATAGACGTAGAAAGGGCTTCGATAACAGTTTTAGATGAATTTAGAGAAGCGAAATTAGGGAAGTTTACCTTGGACTTTCCTGAAAAATAAAAATCTATAGCGGTGTAGAAGGAGGCTGTATGGTAAAAGAACAAGATTGGCTTTTTTTTGAAAATGAAGCTTATGCTAGAGGATACAAGTACGTTTGCGGAGTAGACGAAGCGGGTAGGGGGCCTTTGGCCGGACCGGTTTTTGCAGCAGCGGTTATCTTGCCGAGAGGTTATGTTATTGATGGAGTGAATGACTCTAAGAAACTTACAGAAAAGAAAAGAGAACAGCTTTATTCGAAAATAAAAGAACAGAGTTTGGCTTATTGTGTGGCGAGTGCCTCGGTGGATGAAATAGATGAAATAAATATACTGAATGCAACGTTCTTGGCCATGACTAGAGCTGTAAGTGGTCTTCAAGTAAAAGCGGATTTCGCTCTTGTGGACGGAAACAGATTGCCAAGTTTAGAAATAGATGCAAAAGCCGTTGTAAAGGGAGATGCTTTGTCTGAGTCCATAGCGGCAGCTTCGATTTTAGCAAAAGTTGAGAGGGATCACTTTATGTTAAACCTAGCTAATGAATACCCCAACTACGCATTTGAAAAGCACAAGGGTTATGGGACGAAGTTGCATATTGAAATGATAAAAAAGTATGGAGCTTCCAACGTACATAGAAAAACGTTTTTAAAGAAAATTTTAAATAATGACTAGGAGCATAGGCTTGGCTAACAAAATAGGTGCTAAAGGTGAACTTGTAGCAGAGAACTTTTTGAAAAATAAAAACTTATCAATAGTTGCGAGAAATTATCATTCTAGATACGGCGAGATAGACGTGATTGCCAGAGATGAAAAATATATCGTTTTCATCGAGGTAAAAACCCGGAAATATGGCTCATTAACTTTACCAAGAGAGGCTGTGAATCGACCAAAACAAGTGAAAATTTTAAAGACATCGCTTGAGTTTTTAAAAGAGAACCATTCGAACCTACAGCCGAGGTTTGACGTGATAGAAATATTTTATGAGGAAAAGGATAATCAAAGGACGGTAAAGCACATAAATCATATAGTGAACGCTTTTGATTTTGAGGAGGATACCTTTGAAGCTTTTTGATTTGCATTGTGACACGCTTGGGCGGTCGATAGATAAAAATAAAGATCTTTTTTCTAAAAATTTTCATACAGATATTTCTAAATGTAAAAAATTTGATGGTTGGATACAATGCTTTGCCATTTTTATTCCGGACGAAATTAGAGGCAATGATGCATTGACGCTGTTTAATTGTGCAAAAGAAAAACTTTTAAAAAGTTGCGCTAACTTCAGTGATTTAACTTTTTGTAACACTTACGAAGACTTAAAAAACTTTGTGCCGAAAAAATGCAATGCGATATTCACAGTTGAAGGTGGGGCTGTTTTAGCCGGCAACATAAGTAATTTAGAACATCTTCATAAAAGCGGAGTTAAGATGATGACTCTGACTTGGAATGGGGAATGCGAAATAGGATCGGGGGCTTTTTCTCAGGAAAACTCTGGGTTGAGCGAATTTGGGAAAAAAGTAGTAAAGCGCATGCAGGAATTAAACATGGCTATAGATATTTCTCATGCGAGCGACAAACTTTTTTTTGAGGTAATAGATGTTACAAAAGCTCCGATTGTAGCCAGCCATTCAAACTCAAGAGCAGTTTGTAAACATAGAAGAAACTTAACAGATGAACAATTTGGTATTATAAAAGACAGGGGCGGTCTTGTAGGGTTGAACTTTTGCAAGGATTTCTTATCTTCTGGTGAAGAGGCTAGTGCCTACGACATACTAAAACACGCTGAACATTTCTTGTCATTGGGAGGAGAAAATACCGTTTGTTTAGGGAGTGACTTTGACGGTGCTAGCATGCCACATGGGATAACCGGCACGGAATCTATGTTCGATTTATATGAATTGTTCTTGAAAAGTGGCTACAATGAAACTTTGGTTGATGATATATTTTTTAACAACGCGTACAACTACTTTGAGAAGTTGTTAAGGTAAAAGGAGGCGATATGATGGCACTTTATGCAATAGCAGATTTACATTTGCCGCTTGGCACAGGCGAAAAAAAGTCAATGAACATATTTAATGGCTGGGAAAATTATGTTGATAGAATAGAAAAAAATTGGAGAAAACTTGTGAAACCTGAAGATACAGTAGTCATAGCGGGTGACTTTTCTTGGGCAATGCGTCTGGAAGAAGCTTTTGAAGATTTTAAGTTTATAGAATCTTTGCCTGGCAAAAAAATTTTACTTAAAGGGAACCACGACTACTGGTGGAGCACAAGAAAAAAAATAGAAACATACTTAAGTGAAAATGGCTTTTCTTCTGTATCAATCTTGCATAACTCTATGCAAGAAGTAGGAAGTGTTGCAGTTTGCGGCACCAGGGGCTGGTTTTATGACTCAACATGCGAAAGTGATATGAAAATTTTAAATAGGGAAGTAATGCGACTTGAATTTTCCATTTCGCTTGCGAAAAAAACAGATTTAGAACCGGTCGTGTTTTTGCACTATCCGCCAATATACAGAGACTTTAAATGCGAAGAAATTTTGAAAGTTTTGACGGAAAATAAGATAAAACGTTGTTACTATGGGCATTTACACGGTAAAAAATCAATATCTCACGCTTTTATCGGGAAATATGAAGGAATAAATTTTCAAATAATATCCAGCGATGCTATAGGGTTTAACCCGATTTTAGTGCAATGAAACAAGCAAGTGTAGTATTTAGAAAATGTTAGAAAAATAGTAGAAAAAAACTTTTTTTTATGGTATAATAAATAAGTTAATTTAAACTCAGGAGGATAAAAATGAATTTAAAGTCATCAAAGAAGTTAGAAACGAACCGCTATGAGCTGGAAATTGAAATTAGTAAGGAAGATTTTTCAAAGGCTGTTGATAAAGCTTACAGAAAAAACATAAAAAAAATATCAATTCCAGGGTTTAGAAGAGGAAAAGCACCTAGAGCTTTCGTAGAGAAGTATTATGGTGAAAATATATTTTACGAAGATGCAATAAACAGTATTTATCCTGAAGCAGTTGAAGAAGCTGTGAAAGAGGCAAACCTCGAAGTAATAAATGACAAGGTCGATTTTGACATTGTAGAAATAGGAAAAGATAAAGGCTTGACGTTTAAAGTAGCGCTTACTGTTAAGCCAGAAGTAAATATACAAAATTACAAAGGCATAGAAATAAAAGCAAAACCTGTAGAGGTTACAGAGGAAGAAATTTCAAAAGAATTAGAAAAACAAAGAGAAAGAAATGCAAGATTTATTGAAGTTACAGACAGAGCTGCTAAAGACGGAGACATTGTAGTGATTGACTTTAAAGGCTCGGTTGACGGGGTAGCTTTTGATGGCGGAGAAGGCACGAACCATTCGTTAAAACTTGGATCAAAACAATTTATAGAAGGTTTTGAAGAGCAGATTGTTGGACACAAAAAAAATGAAGATTTTTCAATAAATGTTAAGTTCCCAGAAGACTATGGTGCTAAAGATTTAGCTGGCAAAGATGCTGTTTTTGAAATAAAGCTTCATGAAATAAAAGAAAAAGAACTACCAGAACTTGATGACGAGTTCGTTAAAGATATCAGTGAGTTCGACACTTTGAAAGAATACAAAGAGGATGTAAAAGCTAAATTACTAGAAAGCAAAGAAACTGAATCGAAAAACGACATAGATAATCAAATAATAGACAAAGTAAACGGCCTTCTTGAAGCTGAAATTCCTGAAGCGATGTTTGAAAACAAAGTAAATGAAGATATAAATGATTTTGCTCGCAGACTACAATCTCAAGGGCTCGACATGAAAACATACATGCAATATACGGGACTTGATAATGAAAAATTCAAAAAAGAATTTAGACCTATGGCAGAGCGTCAAGTTAAACTGAGGTTAGCTCTTGAAAAAATATCAGAACTTGAAAAGCTAGAACCAACAGCACAAGAGATTGAAAATAAATATAAAGAGTACGCGGAAAATTATAAAATGGATGTAGAAAAAATAAGGACTTTTATTCCTGAAAAAGATATAAAGATGGATTTGTCGTGTGAAAAAGCTATTGACTTTTTGAGAGAAAATGCAAAAATATCATAATTATTCTTAAGTATATGAATATTATGGAAATTAACTGTTAATTATTATTTTATATTTTGAAACAAAGGGAGGAATTCTTTTGGATACTAAAGGACCTTTAATGAGCTTAGTTCCTTACGTTGTAGAGCAAACTAATAGGGGCGAAAGATCATATGATATATTTTCTAGACTTTTAAACGATAGAATAATTATTTTGGCAGAAGAAGTAAACAATACCACAGCCAGTTTAATTGTAGCGCAACTTTTGTACTTGGAGGGGCAGGATCCTTCTAAGGATATAAGCTTGTATATAAACAGCCCTGGAGGTTCTGTAACGGACGGTTTGGCGATTTACGACACCATGCAATATATAAAATGTGATGTTTCTACTATTTGTATGGGTCTGGCTGCCAGCATGGGTGCGTTTTTGCTTGCCGCAGGAACTAAAGGCAAACGTTATGCCCTTCCAAACAGCGATATCATGATTCATCAGCCGAGCGGTGGCGCTAAGGGTCAAGCTACGGATATTATGATTCATGCGGATCATATTATACAGACAAAGAAAAAATTAAATACTATTTTGTCAGAAAAAACCGGTCAGCCTTACGAAGTGATAGCTAGAGATACAGAAAGGGATAATTTCTTAACGGCTCAACAAGCTTTAGAGTACGGCCTTGTAGATAAAGTGATAGATAAAAGATAGGGAAAAGGAGATTAATTATGGCGACAAAAGATGGAAAAAATGACAAGCATATTTGTTGTTCTTTTTGCAATAAACCGCAAGATCAAGCATCAAAGTTGATTGCTGGTCCCGGGGTCTTTATATGCGATGAGTGTGTAAACTTATGCATGTCGATACTTAACGATGAATCGGCGTTAAATGGGCTAAAAAAGAACAAAAAAATAGTAAAAGATGAGCCGAAAATTTTACCAAAACCAAAAGAAATAAAGCATTTGCTGGATGAGTATGTTGTCGGTCAAGATTTAGCGAAGATTACTCTTTCTGTCGCTGTTTATAATCATTACAAAAGGATTTATTTTGGCAAGGATAATGACGTTGAATTAAAAAAGAGTAACGTTTTACTTCTTGGACCTACTGGGGTAGGGAAAACGCTTTTAGCTCAAACTTTGGCTGAAGTACTAGATGTACCTTTCGCTATTGCGGACGCTACCACTTTGACAGAGGCTGGGTATGTTGGTGAAGATGTCGAAAATATTCTTTTAAGACTTATTCAAGCAGCCGACTTCGACATAGAAAAGGCAGAACGTGGTATCATATATGTGGATGAACTGGATAAAATAGCCAGAAAATCTGAAAATCCATCAATCACCAGAGATGTAAGCGGCGAGGGCGTACAGCAGGCCTTGTTGAAGATTTTAGAAGGGACAATATCTAATGTTCCGCCACAAGGTGGTAGAAAGCATCCTCAACAGGAGTTTATCAGGATAGATACATCGAATATTTTGTTTATTTGCGGAGGAGCTTTTGATGGACTTGAAAAGATAGTTGAAAAACGAGTAGGCTCTTCAGCACTTGGCTTTGGGGCACCTGTTAAGTCTAAAAAAGAGCTTGATACTACCGCATGGATGAAAGACGTAGTTCCACACGACTTAGTAAAATATGGGCTTATTCCGGAACTTATAGGCAGGTTGCCAGTTATTACTTCACTTGACGGACTTGACAAAGAAGCTTTGGTAAAGATATTGAAAGAACCTAAAAACTCAATGACCAAGCAATATAAAAAGCTGTTTGAGCTTGATAATGTTGAACTTGAGTTTGAGGAAAAAGCTCTTGAAGCTATTGCGCAAAAAGCGCTAGATAGGGAAACTGGAGCTAGAGGGTTAAGGTCCATAATGGAAGGCTTCTTAACCAAACTGATGTACGAGGTCCCTGGAGATCATACTATAGAAAAAGTTATAGTAACTGAATCAACAGTGGAAAATAACGAGGCTACAATTGTGAAGAACAACAAAAGAAAGCCCGTTAACATTACGGTCAATAATAATTCCGGCGTGGAAAGCTCGGTTTCTTGATAAAAAAAGGATTGCAACATTTTTGCTGCAGTCCTTTTATTGGTAAAAAAATATTAGAAGGATAATTGCATGAATTTTAATGACGTTACATTTGAAGCATCGTTTGGCAGAGCGGCACAAATAAAGAAATCTACATTGCCTGAAATAGTTTTTTCAGGGAGGTCAAACGTTGGAAAATCTTCACTAATAAATAAAATTTTAAACAGAAAGTCATTAGCAAGAGTTAGCTCTAAACCCGGCAAGACAGGAACTATAAATTTTTATGCGTTGAAAAACGCCAAATTTGTCGATCTGCCGGGATATGGGTATGCAAAGGTTTCGGTAGCTGAAAAGAAGCGGTGGGCAGAACTTGTTGAAGGATACTTTGCTCAAGATAGAAATTTAGCTCTGGTTGTTCAAATAGTAGACTTTCGTCATGAACCAACGAAAGATGACCTTGATATGATAAATTTTTTAGAAAACAGAGAAATCAACTTTGTGGTTGTGTGCACTAAGAGCGATAAGTTGAATAAAACCGAAAGAGCAAAACAAACTGAATGTATGGAAAATTTATTCAAAAACAATAAAAGAAAATTTATCATTTACTCTTCAGTGACGGGCGAAGGTGTAGAAGAAATTAAAAATTTAATAAAGGCGAGTGTTCAGGCAAATTCTTGAATACAGATTTTATAAAATTTGTATTTGTTTGATTGTTTTTGCTTTTTGTTGTATAATTGTTTCTGCTTGAAATTTTTTATGTAGGGAGTAATTATGGACTTTCAGAATGATAAGAATATGAAAAATAAAAAAGATTATGACGACAAGTATATATATAGCTATAGCGACAAGAGCAAAGTTACTGAAAAAAATGTTGCAAAAGACAAAAGAAAATCTAAAAAACTTTATATATTGGGCTTAGTCGTATCTATAATTTTAGGCTTGATGGGCTCAATATTGCTGTATGCTTACAATAAACTTGACAGCATTAATTATAAATCTTTGGGCGAAAGTGGAGAGCTTTTGTTATCTGAAAGTGACTCTACTGACTTGTTGCAAGAACCTAAAGTTTTAAATGTAATTATGTTCGGAGTGGACAGAAGAGAGCAAACTGATAATCATAGCCGCAGCGACTCTACAATGTTGTTGTCGGTAGATAATAGACGAAAAAAAATAAAACTTACTTCTTTGATGAGGGACACTTGGGTGAAGATACCTGGCCATGCACAGAATCGCCTAAACACTGCAATAGCATATGGTGGCGAGAAACTTGCAATACAAACTGTTCAAAACACTTTTGGGATAAAAATGGACAAATATGCTACAGTTGACTTTGAAAGCTTTAAAAAAATAGTTGATATAATTGGTGGAATTGATTTAAGTTTAAGTGCCGCTGAGGCAAATTATATAAACGGCGACTTGGAGTATTATAGAAGCCCATCACCTAGGTTGCCTGTAGCTGACGGGACATATCATTTGGACGGGGATAAGACTCTTTCGTACGCTAGAGCCAGAAAAGTAGCTACTCCGGAAGGCTTACATGACGATTTTGCAAGAACATACAGGCAGAGAAGAGTGCTAAAAATTATTGTGGAATCCATGAAGAAATGTAACATTGCTCAAATTTTGCGCATTGTGGATGAGGCAGGACCTTATATAGATACGAACTTGAAAAAAAGCGAGATAATAACTTTGAGCAAAAATATAATGTCTTATCTAAACTACCAACTGGAGGAATTTAGGCTACCGACTAACGACAACGTACAAAATGCAACTAAGAATGGCATGGCAGTCTTGGTTATACCAGATATGAGTAAGGCAAAATATGATCTTGCAAAATTTATTTATGAGGATACTGTTCAATATAAGTAATGATTAATAAATTTTGTGGAGAAGAGTTGACAAATGCTTTTGTCTGGGTTATACTTGGTAAAGTAAAAGACTTTACTTGCGGAAGGTGTGTACCTTATGAGTAAGGACCTTTATTATTCAACTTTGATTGATGTTTATGGGAAAACTTTAAATAAGCGGCAACTTGATGTAATGACAGCATACTACAATGAAGACTTATCGCTTTCCGAAATAGCTGATAATATGCAAATTAGCAAACAGGGCGTTAGAGATATTATAAAGCGAGCCGAAACACATTTAATGCAGCTAGAAATGCAACTATCGTTTATTGAAAAAGCACGTAGCAGAGAAAAACTTTTAATAGATATTGTAAAAAATCTTGAAGAAATAAGTTTGTCTGTTCAAGAAATGGAACAGAAGAGCGTAGACCATAGCAACATAAAAGAAAGGCTTGATCGTACAAGAGAGTTTGTTCTAAAAATACTGGATGAGTGATAGGAGGTGCAAAAATGGCATTTGAGGGATTATCAGAAAGGTTATCTTTGGCGTTTAAAAAACTTAGATCTAAGGGAAAACTTTCCGAAAATGACGTCAAGGAAGCTATGAGAGAGGTAAAACTCGCTCTTTTGGAGGCTGATGTTAACTACAAAGTTGCAAAAACTTTTACAAATAGGATTTCAGAGAGAGCCGTGGGAGAGGCTGTGATGCAGAGCTTAACGCCTTCGCAAATGGTTATAAAAATAGTAAACGAAGAACTTATAGCTTTGATGGGGCAGAAGGGCGAAAAGATAAATTTTGCAACATCACCGCCGACCGTAATTTTGCTTTGTGGCTTGCAGGGTTCAGGTAAAACTACCCATGCTGTAAAATTGGCATTAAAACAAAAGAAAATGGGGCACAGACCTTTACTTGTAGCGTGCGATGTCTACAGGCCAGCAGCAATTGATCAATTGCAAGTGTTAGCTAAAAAGGCGGACGTTCCGGTTTTTGAAATGGGCAAGGATGACCCGGTAAAAATTGCTAAACGTGCGATTTCCCATGCTAAAGATTACGGAAACGATATAGTTATACTTGATACAGCTGGACGGTTGCATGTTGATGAAGAACTGATGAATGAGCTGAAAAATATAAAACAAGAAACTACACCAACGGAAATTTTACTTGTGGTTGATTCTATGACCGGCCAAGATGCTGTGAATGTGGCTACATCGTTTAACGAACTTTTAGATATAACCGGGGTTATTTTAACCAAATTGGACGGAGACACCAGAGGTGGTGCTGCGCTATCTATAAGGGAAGTCACGGGTAAGCCCATTAAATTTGTGGGAACGGGTGAAAAGTTAGAAGATTTAGAAATTTTTTACCCCGACAGAATGGCATCGAGAATACTTGGTATGGGCGACGTTTTAAGTTTAATAGAACAGGCCGAAACCAAAATGGATGCAGAATCGGCAGAAAAATTAGCGGGTAAATTTGTAAAAAATAAAATTGATTTGAGCGACTTTCTCGAACAACTGAATCAAATAAAGAAGATGGGATCGATAAAGTCAATATTGATGAAATTGCCAGGTATGTCGTCCATAACTAGCAAGATGGATGAGATGGGAGTGGATGGAGACGAACAAATGGCAAGAACAGAAGCTATCATTTTATCGATGACGAAAAAAGAAAGAGAAAAACCTGATATCATAAACGCTTCGAGGAAAAGAAGAATAGCAAAAGGCTGTGGATTAAAAGTTGAAGATGTCAACAAGCTGCTTAAAAGCTTTGAGCAGATGCAAAAAACAATGAAACAGTTTAAAAATATGAAAGGTAAAAGATTTCCTGGAAAAGCTTTGTTTGGAAAAAATAGCGGTTTATTTTGATAGTATATTATGAGATTCTGTGTTAGGAGGTGAAATTGTGGCAGTTAAAATTAGATTAAGAAGAATGGGTGCTAAAAAAGCTCCGTTTTACCGTATAGTAGTTGCTGATTCTAGATATCCTAGGGATGGCCGCTTTATCGAAGAAATCGGATATTATAACCCATTAAAAGAACCTGTTGAAGTTAAGGTTGACGCTGAAAAAGCTAAAACTTGGATAAAAAATGGAGCTCAACCGACCGATACAGTCAAGGCTTTGTTCAAAAAGCATGAGATACTTTAGTTTGGGAGGTATAACTCTTGGAATCTTTAATATTAACAATGGCAAAAGGGCTAGTTAAAAAACCAGATGAAGTTTCAGTTGATAAAGATGAAGTCAATGAGGACGGAATTGTAGTTTATCACCTACATGTTTCAAAAGAAGATATGGGAAGAGTTATAGGAAAACAAGGTAAAATAGCAAAGGCTATTAGGATGATAGTTCGTTCAGCTGCAATAACCAAAAAAATAAAAGAAAAAGTGGTTGTTGAAATAGACTGAGGTCATTTTAAGTACTTATGTGGGGAGGGGAAATGTCTTCTCCCTTTTGTAGTGCTTTTGAGGGGATTGTATGAAAGAATTTTTAGAGGCAGGGAAAATAGTTTCCACAGTGGGACTCAAAGGGGAAGTGAAGGTATACCCTTGGACCAATGAAACAGATTTTTTATGTGGTTTTAAGAATCTATATATCGATAATGATAAAATACGATTAAAAGTAATGTCGAGTAGAGTGCAAAAAAATGTAGTTATTATGCGCTTTGATGGTATAGATTCAATTGGCCTTGCGAAAAATTTATGTGACAAAATTTTGTACATAAACAGAAAAGACGTAAAACTTGGAGAAAATGAATATTTTATCCAAGATATATTGGGTATGAAAGTATTGGATATAAATACAGGGAAAAACTATGGGACAGTGACGGATGTGTTCCAAACGGGAGCAAATGACGTTTACGAAGTGACTGCTGAAAAAAATAAAAAATATCTTATTCCGGTTATAAACGATGTGGTTCTGAATGTCGATATGAACAATCAAGAAATAAAAATTAATCCGCTTGAAGGGATATTTGAAGATGAGAATTGACATAATGACGCTGTTTGACGATATGTGCAATGCCGTATTGAGTGAGAGCATATTAGGTAGGGCCAGAAAAGCAGGAGCGGTACAAATTATTTGTCATAACATACGTAATTTTGCCTTTGATAAGCACAAAAGGGTCGATGATACGACATATGGGCCCGGCATGGGTATGCTTATGAAAGCTGAACCTATATATCTTTGTTTTGAAAGCATATGCAAAGAAGTAGGCAAGAGGCCGTATCTGATTTACATGTCACCGCAGGGGAATACGTTGACTCAAAAAAAAATTAAAGATTTAACAGCTTATGAAAATATCGCCATACTCTGTGGTCACTATGAGGGCGTGGATGAAAGGGTTATTGAAGAGATAGTTGACGAAGAGATTTCTATAGGCGATTATGTTCTTACAGGAGGAGAGTTACCAGCGCTTGTTTTAGTTGATTCTATCAGCAGAATGTTGCCCGGTGTTTTATCAAACGATGAATGCTTTGAAGAAGAAAGCCACTACAATGGTCTTTTAGAATACCCTCAATATACAAAGCCATCAATTTGGCGCGGTAAAAAAGTTCCGGAAATTTTATTGTCGGGGCATCATGAAAATATACAAAAATGGAAAAAAGAACAGGCTGTGTTAAGAACACGTAAAAAACGCCCGGATCTTTTAAAAAATGATGTAAATGTATAAGATATTTAAATAGTATTAACTTTTGAGATATTTTTTTACAAATTGTTGACTATATGAAATTTTGTGATATAATAAAAATGTTTTTATTTTAACTATACTTTTTGCTGCAATAGGATTGGAAATAAATTTTATTTGGGGAGTGAATGTTACCGTGTGTGAGAGGGAGATTATCGTTCAAAACCAAGTTGGCTTACATGCTCGTCCGGCTACGTTTTTTATTCAAAAGGCAAATGAATATAAGTCTTCAATTTGGATAGAAAAAGATGAACGCAGAGTTAATGCCAAAAGTTTGCTTGGGGTGCTTTCTCTTGGTGTAATTGGTGGAACGCCTATAAAGATTATAGTAGATGGTCCAGATGAAGAAGAAGCTCTTGAAGGCTTGTGTGATTTAGTAAGTACGGGATTTGCGGAGTAAGTTTAAAAAATAATGAAAAGAGCATCAAAAGATGCTCTTTGTTTTTTTAAAGGAGAAAAGAATGAAGGAACTTAGAAAAAAAGCTATGCATTTGCCGGAAAGTCCCGGGGTATATATTATGAAGGACCAAAATGGTAAAATAATATATATAGGTAAAGCTAAAAGCTTGAAGGACAGGGTAAGCCAATATTTTGGTTCGCAGATGAATCACACAGATAAAGTAAAGCAAATGGTGTGCAATGTTGATGATTTTGAGTACATTTTGACGGATAGTGAGTATGAGGCTCTTGTTTTAGAATGCAGCTTAATAAAGCAAAACAAACCTAAATACAATATTTTGCTGAAGGATGACAAAGGGTACCATTATATAAAAGTCACAAATGATGAATGGCCAAGAATATTAGAAGTTAAACAAGTGTTAGAAGATAAAGGTGAATATATCGGACCTTACACCAGTGCCAAAACAATAAATGACGCCTTGGATGCAGCACTGAAAATTTTTAAGCTACCTACGTGTAATTTAAATTTTTCAAAATCGAAAAAAAACAGAGCTTGTTTAAATTATTATATAAATCAATGCTGCGCACCTTGCATTAAAAAAATAAGTAAAGAAAAATACATCGAAAATGTTAGGGATGCCGTGGAGTTTCTAAAAGGCGGAGATAAGATATCTATAAAAAAATTAACGTCTAAAATGCAAGATGCATCGGACAATTTAGAATTTGAAAAAGCAGCAGAATTAAGAGATAAAATTTTGTCATTAAAGAAAATATCCAGCGAAAAGCAAAAAGTGATTTTGTCTAAGATAAAAGAGCAAGATATAATAGCTCTCATACAAAGTAAAAAAATGGCTTGTTTTGAGGTATTTCACTTTACTAATAATAAATTGAGCGACAGGGAAGAGTTTATGCTGGATGACGTAGGAGAAGGGAAATCTGCCAGAGGAGAATTTTTGCAACAGTATTATTTAAAAAAAGAAAATATTCCTGGTATAGTTTTAATGGATGAAGAGCCAGAAAGCAAAAGTATTTTAGAAGAATGGCTGTCTAGAAAAAAAGGCAAAACAGTAAAAATTTTAATCCCTAAGAAGGGTGAAAATTTTAAATTAATAGAAATGTGCAAAAATAACGCGGCTGAATGTATGGCTAGGAGGCTTTCCAGGACAAACAAAGAGACATATGCACTTGAGGAACTTTCTAAGGCGCTAAATCTAAAAACTTTCCCTGAATATATAGAATCTTATGATATTTCCAACCTTTTTGGAGACGAGAACGTTGCGGCAATGGTGGTATTTTTTAACGGTAGACCACTTAAATCAAATTATAGAAAATTCAAGATAAAAAGCTTTTCCGGACAAGATGATTATACTTCTATGAGGGAAGTTATCTTGCGCAGAGTACAAGAATACAAAAAGTTAGGAAATCAAAACGAAAATGATGCTTTTGCTAAACTTCCGGATTTGATACTTCTGGATGGAGGAAAAGGTCAAGTCTCGGCCGTTAAAGAGGTGTTATCTGAATCAAAAATAAATATTCCCGTTTTTGGGATGGTGAAAGACAACAAACACAGGACAAGAGCTATAACAAGTGAAGGTTATGAAATCTCTATCGGCCATAACCATGCGCTGTTTACTTTAATATCGAGCATTCAAGAGGAAGTTCATAGGTTCACAATAGGATACCACAGGAAATTGAGGAACAAAAAAAGCACATCTTCAGAACTTTTAAATATACCGGGTATCGGTAAGAAAAGAGCCGCTTTGCTTTTGAAAAGTTTTAAATCTGTTGATAAAATTAAGAATGCCAGTTTAGATGAACTTAAGAGTGTAAAGGGAATAACAGAAAGCGTTGCAGGAAATATTTTTAATTATCTAAAAAAGGATTAAAAAACAACCGCTACAGAATTTTCTAATAAAACTGTAGCGGCTGTTTGATATTTAAATTAAATCAGCTTTTTTATTTCTTTTATTCCGTCACTTATTTCTTCTTCCGTGAAGTTATGCTCCTTCAGGAAATTTTTATCTAATTTATCTAATGTAGCGTAAAAATTTAGTCCAACAACGATCTTTTGGGGTGTCGGATTTTCTTCTAAGGATGCAAACAGTAAATCTTCTGCTTTACATATTTCGCCGTCTTCTACAAGCTTTTTTAACTGCCTTTCCAAAATATCTTCGTCTATAGTACCTTGTGAAAAGGATTCTTCATATTTTTCAGAAAGTCCTTCCAAACCTTTTTTACCTAAAATAAAACCCACTAAAGTTTTACCTAAATTTTCAATTTGTCTTTCCATCCAATCTTGTTTAAAGCCCATAATGTTACTCCAAGAAAATATTTATTTTAAAATTTCGCCTTCAACTGCTCCGTTAATGCCTGCAGCATTTGCTTCATCTGTGTCTATGTGCATAGCCGGTAGAAAGTTTTCGTTAACTCTAACAACGACATCACCTAATATAACAGAGCGATTATCGGAATTTATTTTTACGTTCACGATTTGTTTATCGATTAAACCGTATTCAGATGCTTTGTCTGGATTTAAATGTATGTGTCTCTTAGCGACTATTACACCTTCGTTTAAAACGACCTCACCACATGGACCTACTAATGTGCATCCCGGTGTACCGTTGTGGTCCCCCGATTCTTTTACGGGTGGGACAAGACCTATTTTTCTAGCATCGGTAAATGAAAGTTCAACTTGAGTTTTATTTCTAGTAGGACCGAGGATAGATGCAGCTATTTCTCCTTTAGGTCCTTTTATTGTTACTTTTTCTGTACAGGCGAACTGACCTGGTTGAGAAAGTTCTTTTTTGCTGGTAAGCTTATAATTTTCTCCAAAAAGAACATACAAATCTTTTTCTGATAGATGAATATGTCTAGCAGAAATTTCAACTAAAATTTTCATATTATCCTCCTTCATAATTTTATACATTTATTATAACACAATTTTGTTTTTTACTCAACAATACACTGTTTATTTTTTTGAAAGTGAAGATGAGCGCTGCATGAAAATTTTCATAGCAGTAAGGACTTGACTTTAGTTCTTTTTTGTCATATCATATCAGTAAGATTCTTGGAGATGTACCCAAGTGGTTGAAGGGTCTGCACTCGAAATGCAGTAGGCGCCTTTAAAGCGTGCGAGAGTTCGAATCTCTCCATCTCCGCCAGAAATCCACAGTAATTTAGATGTAATTACTGTGGATTTTATATTTTTGAGCAACTATTATTCTTCCGTTTGTTTTCCTATGAATATGGCAGCCGTTTGCGCGATTTTAGCATCGGATTCTTCAGGAATGGTATCTTCGTCATTGCTTAGCATTATGACTGCCCCTGTAACGTCGCCCGAAGCAATAACAGGGTAAACTATAGCAGCAGTTCTTTCTATTCCTTCAATTGGATGGAAAGATGAATCATTTTTGTCTCTTAGAATGTAACTTTTTCTTGATTCCATTAGCTCTTCCAAAGCAGGAGTAATACGTCTTTCCATATATTCTTTTTTAGAAGTACCTGCAACCGCTATTACATGATCTTTATCGCAGACTATTGTAGGGAAACTTGACGTTCTTGCTAAAACTTCACAGTATGTTTCCGCGAACTCTGACATTTCTCCTACAGGTGAATATTTTTTAAAAATCACTCCACCTTCCGTATCCGTATATATTTCGAGTGGGTCACCTTCACGAATGCGCAATGTTCTTCTTATTTCTTTAGGTATGACGACTCTACCCAAATCATCTATTCTTCTCACAATTCCTGTAGCTTTCAATTTTTTACCTCCTCAAATTTTTCAATATAGCTTTCCTTATTAAATTAAATATTTATAAACTGATATTACAAAAGAGTTCCCCAAAATAAACAAATTTAATTTTTATCGCCGGGCTTTGAAACTAACGCTGCTAAGTAGCCGAAGAATACCGCAGCGGTTATTCCGGCAGAGGCTGAGGAAAGTCCACCTGTTAAAATGCCGATGGCACCTTTTTCATTGATAAATTCTAGCGTGCCTTTGGCCATAGTATAGCCAAAACCGGTTAAAGGTACAGTTGCACCTGCGCCTGCAAACTCAACTATAGGCTCGTAAATCCCTAAAGCTGTTAAAATTACGCCCAATGTTACAAATGAAACCAATATACGCGCCGGCGTCATTTTAGTTCGGTCGATTAGAACTTGACCGATAGCACAAATGAAACCGCCAACTACAAAAGCTTTTACAAATTCCAACCAATTCAACTCCTTTTACAACTTTATTATTCCTACATTTTAATAAATTTATGTATTATTTATTGAATTTCTATTGGTAATTTTTAAAAATTATATTATAATATAATTAAATTTGTTTTTATTATGTATAAAGGAGTTGATGTGAATGGAAAAAATATTGATTGTAGATGATGATCTTAACATTTGTGAACTTTTGCGGTTATATATTGAAAAAGATGGGTACAGCACAGTTGTTGCAAACGATGGAATTGAAGCGATAAAAAAATTTAAAGAGGAAAATCCGGCTTTAGTTTTGCTAGACTTAATGCTACCTGGAAAAGATGGACTGGAAGTGTGCAGAGAAATAAGAAAAGAATCTAACTGTCCTATAATAATGCTCACTGCTAAGGGTGAAGTCTTTGATAAAGTGTTAGGCCTAGAGCTTGGCGCGGATGACTACATGGTTAAGCCTTTTGAGGGAAAAGAAGTTACAGCTCGCATTAGAGCTGTATTAAGGCGCTCCGGGAATAAAGAGGAAACAGTTAAAAAAATAGAGCTTGAGAATTTGCAGCTAGATATGTCAAAATATGAATTAAAAATAAAAGGTAAAAAAGTAGAAGCTCCGCCTAAAGAAAAAGAACTTATATATTATTTAGCGAGCCACCCCAATAAAGTATTTACGAGAGACCAACTTTTAAATGAAATTTGGGGTTTTGATTATTTCGGAGATTCAAGGACTGTGGATGTGCATATAAAAAGGATTCGTGGAAAATTAGAGGGAGTATCCGACAAATGGAAGCTAAAAACCGTATGGGGTGTAGGATATGAACTTGAGGTAAAATAAAATGAAAAAAATTTTAAAACCAACAGTTTTGAAAAAATACTTAAGTGCATTTTTATTAATCTTATTTATAAGCTTCTTTACTCTAGGAATGATGCTGTACTTTTTTGTATCGAACTACAAAACAGAAGAAAAAAAAGAATTACTTACTAGAAACGTAAATAACATAGCGATTACTATCTCGCGAGATGGTGTAGAAAAAACTGCGGATTCAAATTTGAGCTATAAACTGAAAAATGAAACATTCATAAAAAGCATATTAAATTCTACATCTGAAAACATAGGTGCAGACGTATTTATAACGGATCTTCAAGGAAAGATATTGCTTTATTCAAACGACAGTGGTAACATTGAAATTGGAAATAAAATTCCGGGTTATATAATAGATCAGGTGAAAACAGGCCAATATGTGGGAGTTAGCACTTTGGGTTCAGTGTACAGTTACGACTGCTACTCTGTAGGCATACCTATAAAGTTTGACGAAACTACTGTCGGGACTATTTTTATATCGTCCAGCGCGAAAAATATGAATAATTTCGGGAAAGAAGTTACGAAATTGTTTTTCCTCGCTGCATTAATAGCATGTCTAATAGCATTTGTAATAATATGGCTTTTGTCATATAAAATGGTAAGGCCAATAAAAAGCATGACGGTAGCGGCTAGAGCTTTTGGTAAAGGAGACTTTTCACAGAGGGTAAAAGTTAAAAATAAAGATGAACTTGGGGAACTTGCACAATCTTTTAACAATATGGCAGATTCAATTGAACAGTCAGAAAAAGTTAGAAAAAATTTTATTGCAAATGTTTCGCATGAGTTAAAAACCCCTATGACTACCATCTCAGGTTTCGTAGACGGTATGCTCGATGGCACTATAAAGGAAGACAGATATAGATATTACTTAAGTATAGTATCTGACGAAGTTAAAAGATTATCACGGCTGGTGAGATCAATGCTGAATTTATCAAAAATAGATGACGATAAAATAGAACTACACAAGACTTCATTTGAAATATTAAGTTTAACATTGAACATCTTAGCTTTGTTTGAGGAAAAAATAGTAGAAAAAAATATAAGCATAAAAGGTCTGGAAGATTCAACCAGTGTTTATATAAAGGCTGATTATGATATGATTTATCAAGTAATTTATAATTTACTTGAAAATGCGACAAAGTTTGTAAATGAAAAAGGGTATATAAAAATAAGTATATCTAAAGAAAAAGGGAATGTTATTTTCTCTATAAGAAACAGTGGAGAAGGAATCTCTCAGGAAGATATAAAATTAGTTTTTGATAGATTTTATAAAACAGATAAATCTAGAAGTAAGGATAAAACAGGTGTAGGCTTAGGTCTATCTATAGTGAAGAAGATTATAAACTTGCATGGCGGCACCATAAAGGCTGAAAGTATAGAAGGGCAAGAGTGTAATTTTGAGTTTAACATTCCTATACAATAATTAAAAAGGAGAGTTTAAAATGGATAAAAATGAAAACTTAAGCAATAACATGGATGAAAATACAGAAAATGAATCTAAAGTAGAAATCTTAGAAGAAACGTCTAATGACCAACAAAATCATGTAGAAAAACGTGATGTTAGTGTGCTAAACGAAGAGCAAAACAAAAAGCCTAAAATGGATAAAGGTCTAAAAGTGTTTTTGTGGACGTTTGGGGTAATAGTAGGACTTGCGGTGTTGTTCTTACTTTCTGCCATAACGGCATCGTACTTAAAGAATAATAATATTAATCTATTTTCTTCGCAGGGCTCTCAAGTAAGTGACAACACGCCTATATTAAACACGAAAGACCGAACAGAAGATGAAAACGCAATGTCTGCGCAAGAGGTTTACGCTAAAGTAGCACCGTCAATTGTAGGAATAGTAACTTATAACCCCAGCAAAGGCTTAATTTCGTCTGGAGCAGGTCAAGGGTCCGGAATAATTATGACAGAAGACGGGTATATCATAACAAATGCGCATGTTATAGGCAATAGCAATAAGTACAATGTCACTGTCGTCATAGATAATAAGGAATATCAAGCTAAAGTGGTCGGCTTCGATGTTAGGACGGATTTAGCTGTAGTAAAGATTGATGCAAATGGGCTTAGTCCTGCAACTTTTGGAAATTCAGATCAGTTAGCAGTAGGCGAGTGGGTATTGGCAATAGGAAATCCTGGTGGGCTGGAGTTTTCAAATTCTTTAACTAGGGGTTTGGTATCAGCCTTAAACCGTTCGCTTAAGTCAGAAAATAGTTCAGTAAATAGTTCATCAAAATTCATACAAACAGATGCTGCGATAAATCCGGGTAATTCCGGCGGTGCGCTGGTAAATATGTACGGGCAAGTAATAGGAATCAACACTGCAAAGGTGAAAGACTTTGAAGGAATGGGTTTGTCTATACCAATAAACACTGCTAAATCGGTAGTTGACGATATAATAAATAAAGGGTATGTATCTGGCAGAGTAAAGTTGGGTATCTCCGTAAGACCTGTTTCGGCATATGAAGCACACATAAACGATGTCCCGCAAGGTATATTGATTTTAGAAATTAATGAAGGCAGCAACCTTATAAGTCAAGGCGTTAAAGTAGGGGACATCATTACAAAGATGGATGGTGTGAACACAACAAATACATCTGACTTATATGGAGAACTAAATAAGCACAAAGCCGGTGACACTGTTAATCTTACACTTTATAGACAGTCAGCATTAAGCGGTCAAAGTACCACGCTGGATGTAAAAGTTACGCTTCAAGAGGATAAAGGATAAAATTAAAATTCATAAATATAAAGCCACCAAATTGGTGGCTTTATATTTTTATAGTGAAGGAATTCTCGTTATATTTGATTTTGTTTTTTTCCTCTGCTGAGCAAAAGGTAAAGTGCTATTCCACCCAGCAAGGTATACGGAATAATTAAACTTGCTTTCGCTACGCCTTGCGATAACTGCGAAGAGATAAGAGTAGGAGCTATACCGCTTCCGAGTTTACTTACCATGACAAATAACATTGCACCCATAGTGCGATTTACGTCTTTGCCCAAAACTTCGTAAAAAGTTTCAATTATTGCTATAAGTCCGAATGAATCTGCTATAGCTAAAAGTATGGCGGAAATAATTGCTGTGAGTAAATTATTAAATAAAGAGAATAAAGCTACTGATAGGGACAAAGTTATGACGTAAATGAAAGTCAATTTCTTCACACTGAAATAATTCATAGATATATTCGACATCGAGTTAGTTAAGTATGCAGTAACTATATAATTCATCATTATTATGGCTGAAATTATGGTTTGTGATAAGTTAATCTCATCTCCATACAAAGGTATTGAGTATCCTACAAACATGCTGGAAATATATACTGGGATTATTATCAATAATATATAAAAGATAATAGCCTTTTGCTTTAATATGCTTCCAAGCTTGTTAAATGAAAATTTAGGGATGTTTACTGTTTTATCTATGTTTATTATAGGAATTAGGAGTAGGGTCAATATAGACAGCACTGCCGCCATGATAAATACGAAATTGTAAGAAGTTCTATCAGCTACAAGCCCTCCGATAACAACACCACAGCTGGATCCTGCTAGTGTTCCTACAGTTAATGCTGAAGAAATTTTGGTTCTTTCTTTTATATCATCGTGTAATGAAGAGAAAACCTTGGTTGTAGCTAATATTGCAGCAAAACCAAAACCGTATATAAACCTAGCTAATGAAAAATAATATAAATTATTGCTCAAAGACGAAATGAATAACCCCGCAGAAGAGAAAATCACACCGAAAATAAGTAAAAGTTTAATGCCTATCTTAGACATAATCTTGCTCCAAAATGCTATTCCTATCATTGTAGCTATGATTCCGACTGTTACTGGTAAACCCGAAATAAAAGATGGTAGCGACGACTGATCATTCAAATTTTTAAATAAATTATTTGAAACTATTGATATAAAACCGGAGTCTAAACTTAGCGTGAGTAACGACACGAAAAAGAATAATCTTAACCCAGATATACTTATACGACGTCCACTTTGTTTTCTTAACTTTTTCTTTTCTTCATCGGCAGACTCACCAAGGAACAGGCTCAACTCTAAACATAACAATACTGTTATAGCTATTAATATGGCAGCATCGATTGAAAATTGAATTATTCTATTATTTATTACTTTTTGATCTACTTTTGAGTCGATATTTATATAATATATTTTATCGTTTGAAATTAATTTTGTCATATAACTATCGCCAACTTTGTGAGTAGTTATATACACATTTTCAATTTCAGGAACGTCATTCACAATGCTCGTAAGATATTCGTCCAATCCAGTAAACTCTTCGATAGGTATGCCTTGATCGATAATACTTTTTATATCATTTTTCACAGTCTGAGATATTCCTTCTGCTATTTTTGATATGGATTGAGTATACCCTTGAGTGTAGTAATTCATTACCACAGCGCCAAAAGCTAACTGAGATATTATTAAAATAACGATTGCGGAAACTTTTAAGTCAGAAAATTTTATTTTTTTCTTTACAGATAAAAGCATGAAGTATATTAGCAAAGTAAGAACAAATACCGACACCGCTAAAATAATATCGATTTTTATTATAGAATTTATGTAATTTTTTACCCTTGAATCCACATAAGATTTATCCAACAATAAAACTAAGGAAGAATTATCATTTATACTACAACTTGTGTAGATTCCTTCTTTAGCTTCTACATATTCCTCCTGCAATATATCTTTTGGGACTTTCATAATTTCCTGTCCGCTAGAATATAAAACCTCATTGTTTTTATTTACAATGCTTACGCTTAAAAAATCTGTAGACATAGATAAAGTATCATCTAAGATCGATTTCATTCCGAAAAATTTTTCTATAGGCTTTCCAAAGCTTACAGAATATTTAATATTGTTTAATGGGCCTGTTACACTAAGCCTACTTGCATTAGAATATACTTCGTTTGTGATCTTGTTAAATGACATAACGTTCAAAACAGATGAAAATATGGTAACGAAAACGAATATAGCCATAATCAACCCTACAAACTTTATGAGTACACCATTTAAAATGCTTTCTTTTTTATTTTCCATAAAAAATCCTCTCATATAAAGAATCAATTTTCAAGCCTATAAATACGATCTACGATTAAAAGAGTAGAAAATGGAATTTTGACTCCGATTCTTTTAGCAATATCATAATTTACATATATTTTTGCGGTACTTTCATTTACTTGGTCAAGATTTTCAAAACTGGTACCAGATGCATACTTTTTTATTTGTGCTACAGCAAAAGCGGCTTGTTCCTCTGTATCTAAAAGTGTAACTCCTATTGTTGCTCCTACTTTTACCTGGTTTTCATCAGTTTGAGCTATTGTTGGAATGTTATTTTTATAGATATCTTTTTCTAAAAGTCCGAGCAATCTGTCATCCTGTATAGTAGCAGTCGTTACGTATAAAGTGTCTATACCTTCTATTACAAGTTCATGGTAAGCTTTTTCTAAATCTTTATAATATCGCTCGTAATCTTTTTCGTTTTTAGCTTCTTCCACATGTCGTACAACTATGTCAAAATCTAACTCTTCGGAAGCTGATTTTAAAGAATCTATGCCAGAGTACGCATAAGCAGATTCATCATTTTGATACACAACTCCGACTTTTTTAAATTTTAAAAGTCTGTGCCCAGCTTGTATTTGGCGTTTATATTTTCCTTTATCTATATGGGCAAAAGCATTCGGGTTATTTTTTTCTGTTTCGCTTTTTATTATTCCGGACAATATCGGGTCAGCGGCTGCAAATACCATAAACTTATTTTTAGTTTCATTTTCTGCAAAATATTTACCTGCGCTTGTTCCCATTACTATAACCAAGTCGACGTTTTCATAATTTATTGCCTGCTTATAAACGTTTTCCGGCATATCCTTTGTATTAAAGTACATCTCTTTGATAAATTTATACTTATTAGATACGCAATGGTCACACATGTTTGTCCAAACTTCAAGTGCAGTGCTAGCTTTAGACATAACATCGTATTCACTCAATATACCATCTTTTTGAAAATTAAGTGCCATATTAGCAAGTTGTGAGGTATATAGGTGAAAAGATTCACTTTCAACATAACCTATCCTTAAGGGGGCAGTGCCTTCGTTTGTGGCTAAATCTTTATTATTGTTTATTGCAAAAGTAGCTAAATTTGAAAATAGAAAAGTTAAAACTAAAAGCAAAATAAGCAAACGTTTTTTCAAATAAATCCCTCCTAATCATCATCAATTGGATAATATAGTTAAAATAAATTCAATATTATTAAAATTATTATAACATATAAATGCATTTTTTAAAATAACCAAATATTAAAATTTTTGCACTGATTTTTAATTATTTATACCTATAAAAAATCATTATGTAATATATTTTAGGGAAAAATTTATATTTTAATAAATTTTTTATAAGTTTGAAAATAATGTTTTATATCACAGACAAATCAAAATTTACATATTATAAAGTTGATAAAAATTTTTAATTTTTGGAGGTATTCCCAATATGCCTGATATAAACAATAATAATTTAGACTTATCTAAAATTTATAATCTAAATAGCAACCCAAATACACAAAATCTAGAAAATATGCCAAGTGAAATGAATATGTTTGGTTATGATTTTTTTTCAAAAGATGATATAGAGAAAGAAGAACTTAAAAATAGAAGTAAAAACATAGATCGGGAAAAAATAACGGAAGGTGCTTCGGAAACAGAGAATGCTCAATTAATCAACCTTAAAGAGCAAGAAGAAAAGTTAGCAAACTACACTGAAGAAACTTTTATTCCGGATATATTTGAGTTTCAGCCATTGCAAACAGAAAAACTTGAAGATTTTTTAAAAACACAAAGCGGAAAATTAGCAACTGTAGAAATGCTAATAGGTGGAGGCCAAAGCGTAAATAAAATAGGTGAAATTTTAACAGTGGGGGAAGACTACTTGCTGTTAAGGGAAACTCAAACCGGAAATATATTAGTATGTCCTTTAAAAAATATAGAATTTATAAGATTAAATTATTAGATGTCATTACATAAAAGATCAAAGCTCTTCACATTGAAAAGCTTTGATCTTTTTGTTATTTACCACAGCATTTTTTATACTTTTTACCACTACCACAAGGACAAGGATCATTTCTGCCAACTTTTTCAGTATTTCTTATTGTTTTACTTGTGCCAGAAGAATTTACCCTCACGTTCGTTAGCATAGGACCTTCGTTTATAGCACTTTCCCTTTTTGGTGCAACTCTGCCAGGGGTTCTAAAGTTCAATAAAACCTTAACAGTATCATCGCGTATATTGTCAATCATTTCATCAAACATATCAAAGCCCTCTGTACGGTATTCCATAACCGGGTCACGTTGAGCATATGCGCGCAGCCTAATGCCTTTCTTGAGCTCTTCCATCGCGTCTATGTGATCCATCCAATGGTTATCTACATTCTTGAGGAGAATTACACGTTCGATTTCACGCAGCATTTCTTTGCCAAACTCGTTTTCTTTTTCTTGGTATATTTCCAAAGCATTTTTTTGTATTTCCTCAACTATAGAGTCTATAGTAACTTTTTTAAGCTCATCTTCAGTAAAGTTAAGGCTGTTTTCAGTTACACCCCAACCAAGATAATAATCTTTAAGTCCCGCTAAATTCCAGCTTTTCCTATCTTCATGTTCAGGCAAGTACTTCCTGACAGTTTTATCTATAGAACCCTTGATCATCTTAACAATTTGTTCGCTTAAGTCATCACCATCAAGAACTTTGTTCCTTTGGTCATAGATAACTTCACGTTGACGATCCATAACATTATCATATTGGAAAACGCTCTTTCTGATTCCAAAGTCGCGACCTTCAACTTTTTTCTGCGAGTTTTCAATAACACTGGAAATCATTTTGCTGTCTATAGGCATATCTTCTTCCACATTCAGCCTATCCATAATAGCTTTTACTCTATCACCATTAAAGAGCCTCATCAGGTCATCTTCAAGTGAAAGATAAAATCTCGTTTCGCCGGGGTCTCCTTGTCTACCAGCACGACCTCTTAGCTGGTTATCTATACGACGTGTTTCTGCTCTTTCCGTACCCATAATGACAAGTCCACCAAGAGCCTTAACTTCATCCGCATCTTTCTTTATACTCTCATCATATTTTTTCCTAAGGTCACTGAAAGTCTGTCTTGCACTTAAAATTTCTTCGTTATCAGTATCAGCAAAGCCTGTAGCCTCCACTATGACATCTTCGCTTATTCCCATTTTACGCATTTCCGCAATAGCTAAGTACTCTGAGTTACCACCAAGTTTAATGTCAGTTCCACGACCTGCCATGTTGGTAGCAATGGTAACTGCTCCTTTTTTACCCGCCTGAGCAATAATCTCAGCTTCTTTTTCGTGATACTTAGCGTTTAACACTGTATGCTTGATGCCTTCTCCTTTTAGAAGCTTACTTAAAAGTTCTGATTTTTCAATAGATATGGTTCCAACAAGAACAGGCTGTCCCTTCTTGTGGTACTCTACCAAATCTCTGATAACCGCTTTATATTTTCCTCTTTCAGTTTTGAAAACTGCATCAGGATGGTCTATTCTTTGAATAGGTTTGTTGGTAGGTATTGCAACAACGTCTAGTTTATAAATTTCACGGAATTCGTTTTCTTCAGTCATAACAGTACCGCTCATGCCGGACAATTTTTTATATAGCTTAAAGTAATTTTGGAACGTAATAGCAGCTAATGTTTTAGATTCTCTAGCAACTTTCACGCCTTCTTTGGCTTCTATAGCCTGGTGTAAGCCTTCATTGTAGCGACGACCAAACATCAAACGGCCGGTAAATTCGTCTACTATAACAACCTCGCCATCTTTTACAACATAATCAATTTCATTTTGCATAACGCCATGCGCTTTTATTGCCTGGTTTATATGATGCTGTATGGTTGTATTTTCAATATCAGTCAAATTCTCAACATGGAAAAATTCTTCTGCTTTTTTCACGCCGTTTTTAGTCAATGTAGCCGTTTTAGCTTTTTCATCTACTATATAGTCTGCATCTTCATAAACTTCATCCGCATCCTCTTTTTCGTTCAACTCCGCAACCTTAACCATTTTAAGTGTCCTTGCGAAATTATCAGCTACGTGATAAAGCTCTGTTGATTTATCACCCTGTCCAGAAATAATAAGTGGAGTCCTTGCCTCGTCTATTAGTATAGAGTCAACTTCGTCGACAATCGCGAAATTGTGCCCACGTTGAACACGGTTTTCTTTATAAGTAACCATGTTATCCCTTAAGTAGTCAAAGCCAAGTTCGTTATTTGTACAGTATGTTATATCAGCTGCATATGCTTGTTTCCTTTGAGCGTTATCTGCATCGTGCGAAAGTAAACCTACAGTAAGCCCTAAAAATCTATACAGCTTACCCATAAGTTCAGAGTCACGTTTTGCAAGGTAATCGTTGACCGTAACAATGTGCACACCTTTACCTGTTAAGCCGTTCAAATAAGCCGGTAAAGTTTCAACCAGAGTTTTACCTTCACCAGTACCCATTTCGCTGACTCTTCCTTGATGTAAGATTATTCCTCCAAGAATCTGTACAGGGAAGTGTGTTAAGCCCAATACTCTAGTAGCTGCTTCCCGGCAAGTAGCAAAAGCTTCTACTAAAATATCATCAGTTGTAGCACCATTTGCTAACTTTTCCTTGAAAATTTTAGTCTGATTTTTTAATTCAGCGTCGCTCATTTTTCTGTAGGTATCTTCCAATGCCAATATAGCGTCACATTTAGGACGGATTCTATTTATTTCTCTTTTACTATAATTCCCGAACATTGCCTTTAAAACATTCATTTAAGTTACATCCTTTCTTTTAAGAAAAAATAGCTACGATTATGATAACATAAAATAAATAAAAAAGCTAGTTTTTTTACTAAAAAATTAAAAAAAAATCACAAAGTAAATGAACTTGGGTTAATATTTGTTATTGAAATATTATACTACAAAAAACTATTTAATCAAGATTTACTTAAAAAATATAAGCTACACTAGTTGATTTTACATTTTAGCCATGATATAATATTGACATTCTTGGGGGTATAGCTCAGCTGGGAGAGCGCTTGAATGGCATTCAAGAGGTCAGGAGTTCGATCCTCCTTATCTCCACCAAATAAAAAATTTCGTATATCATCTCAAATTTCAACAAAAATTATTCAACGTATTGATTAAGTATATACAAAACAATAATTGACAAATTACAAAAAATATATTATCATATTTACTATACAGCTGTAAAATCAATTTTAACAACAAAAGGAGTACGAATTTATGAAGAAGTTTTTATCAATCTTAACTTGTGCATGTATAATTATGTCTAGCACGGGTCTTTCTCACTATACCTTTGCTGCAAATGCAAAAACTGATGCCTCAAACCATAGCATTGTGTTGGACACTGCTAAATTTGTAGGTAGTGGAGTTTCATCTATGTTTGGATCTTTTTTTAAAGGGATTGCACTAGTTGCTGGTTATGTGGTTCCTATTATGGGGATTTCATTTTTTAATGAAATGTATAATTCTTATAAAGCAAAATCAAATTGTGGTACAATTGAAACTATTACCGATCCTGTAGAAGTTGTAAAAGTTTTAGATGAGTATTTACAAAGTGTTAAAGGACAAGATAGCGCTAAAGAAAAAATTAGAAAATTTGTTATAAATCTAGTGGATGAACGTAACAAAAGGATTTCAGGTACTTCTAAAAAAAGAGGGGCTAACTTAATCTATTTAGTTGGACCATCCGGTGTAGGAAAGTCTCTAACTGCAGAAATTTTAACTAAGGTTCTTACGGGTAAAGACTCTAAACCTTACATAGTCGAACCATCAGACATTGACAAAGAATCTAAAAAAGCAAGTGTTGTAGATCAATTGTTCGGAATGAGAACTAAAAAAATGAATAACTCCGAATATTACGAAATGTCACCTTTGTTGACTCAACTAAAGTCTACACCCAATATGGTAGTTATAATAAATGAATACGACAAATTGCACACTAAGGATCTGGATGAAAAACTCAGAACTATGTTAGACCAAGGTTATGTAAAAGTTAATGGTGAAGTGATCGACTGTTCTAGAGCAACATTTATTATTACATCAAACGAAAGTTTAGGATCTATAACAAAAGCTGAACATAACGATGATGGATCCGGGTCTCGTACGTATGTGGAACATGACAAAGCTTTCTTAAATAGAATCAATTTTATAATTTTTGATAACCTAAATAGGGAAGAATATAAAAAAATAGCTCAAACACCTTGCGATGATTTACAAAAACATTATTATCAATCCTATGGATTTTATGTCGATTTTGGGGACTGCGTAGAAAAGATAGCAGAATTGACTGAGAAAATAAATCAAGGTGCTAGACCCATTCAGTCTTTTATTGACTCCATAAACAAAACTATTTTAACAGATGTAGTGCTTAAGGAATCGGGAAATAGAAATTATGTAGGAAAAGTATATAGAGTTTCTTATGACGAATCTAAGCAAGACTTTGTAGTAAATGAGTTAGTGAATTCAGATAATGAAGAAACAAAGTCACCTGATTTAAATAAACCTAATCAAGTCTCTGCAACAAATGAGTTAGAAGATTCAGTAAACGAATCAGTAAACGAAGAAGTAAAAACAACTGATGAGTCTAAGCAAGACGAAGAAACAAAGTTACCTGACTTAAATAAACCTAATCAAGTCTCTGCAACAAATGAATTAGCAGATTCAGCAAGCGAAGGAGTAAAAACAACTGAAGTTGCTGCTGCCGCATAATATAAAAAGCCTCTCTCAAAATAAAATTGAGAGAGGCTTTTTATATTATTTTTTGCGCATCTTATTAGCAAGTGGGTTTGAAGAAATAGCTCTTTCGATTTGTTTATTGGAAAGGTGGGTGTATATTTCGGTAGTACCTAAGTTAGAATGCCCTAATATATCTTTTAAAATCCTTATATCTACATTTCCGTGCTGATACATAAGCGTGGCTGCTGTATGTCTTAGTTTATGAACAGAGTATCCTCTATTTTCAAGGTTTGCTTTAGAAATGTACTTGTATACTAAAGCTTGAACGGTTTTGGGGCTAATCCTTTTTTTCTGTTTGCTTATAAACAAAGCATTTCTATCTATAACTCCATTTACTGGCCGAACTTTTAAATAGTTTTTTATAGCAAAGTTACAAGCATCGTTTAAATAAATTATTCTTTCTTTATTTCCTTTTCCCGTCAAACGCAAAGTATTATCAGATCGTATATCACTTAAATTTATATTGACAAGCTCAGATAATCTCATGCCGCAATTTAAAAAAAGCGTCAAAATGCACAGATCTCTTTCCTTATAAGGACCACTTACACTGTTTAGAAGGTCTAGGCTTTCTTCTAGTGTTAAAAACTTGGGTAGGGAAGCCTTCCTTTTAGGCGTGTCAAGTTCTTTGCAAGGATTTTCATCTATTTGGTGAGTTTTGTTAGACAGATAGTTAAAAAATGACCTTAAACAGGAAACTTTTCTAGCTTTAGTAGATGCATTATTTTTTCTTTCAGAAGTAATATAATTAAAATAATCATAAATGTCTGTTAAAGTTATATTCTTTATCATTTCAATGTCTACAGCACTTATATCAATGTCATTCAAATCGGTTGAGTCTGAAGTGGAAGAATGTTTAAATTTTTCTATATATCTAAAAAAAGTACGAAGGTCAAGGTAGTACTCATCAATCGTTCTTGGTGATTTTCCTTTTACATTTTGCATATAATTTAAAAACTCTTTAATAGGGACAGGCGCTGTGTTAAAGCTTGAAAATTTCATTTTATAAACCTCAAAAAATTCAAAATGTACAGATTAATTATAACACTTTAAATTTTAAATAATCAAGCTTTTACTCTTTTAATTATACAAAATAACTATTTTGTATAATTAAAAATGAAAAACGCACTGTTTGACTTTTTTGCAGTTTATTGTTATAATATGTTTGTTGATGTTTTAACGTAATATTTATGGAGGTATTTTTATGAAAACATGCAATTTTTGTGGAACTGAAGTGTCGGATGAAGAAATAATCTGTCCAAAATGCAACTCAACCATTGAAGATGAAGACGTCAAAAAAAATAAACTTATGGCTGTATTAGCGTACTTTGGACCTCTTGTTTTGATACCTATCTTCGCTGCTCCAAAATCTAAGTTTGCAAGGTTTCACGCAAACCAAGGTCTCATTTTACTAATTTTTAATGTAATTTGCACTATACTCTCAAGAATAGATGTGCTGCCGTTGTTTATTTACCCAGTACTTTCTTGCTTTAGTCTATTTTTGTTTGTTTTATTTATTATAGGAATAGTAAACGTAGCAAAAGGAAAATTTAAAAAATTACCTGTTATAGGAAACATTGCAATATTAAAAGCTAAATAAAAACATAACAGCCAAAGGCCACTCTTTTATTAAGGGTGGCCTTTTACTTATATTTCAGCATTTCTGACTTTCTTAGTTCATCCAGCATGAAAATGTAACTTTTATACCGGCTTTCACTTATTCGTTCATTTTTCAGTGCCTCTACCACAGCACAGCTTTTTTCCTTTGTATGATTACAAGAAGCAAATTTGCATTTTTTTATATACGGTTCAAATTCTTTAAAACAATATTGTAAGTTTTCTTTTTCTATTAATTTATATTTTCCGATATCTAAATTTGAAAATCCTGGAGTATCTGCAACAAACCCGCCAAATGAAAGCGGATGTAGCTCAACGTGTCGAGTAGTATGCTTTCCTCTTCCTAGTTTTTTGCTAACTTTACCTGTCTCCATTTCAAAATCTTCACCCAACATATTTAAAATAGTAGACTTTCCTACTCCAGAATTTCCCGCTAATGCTGTTGTTTTTCCTTTTAACACGCTTTTTAGTCCATTGATAGAATTTTCCCTAAATTTAGAGAGCAGAATACCATTTACACCAATTTTCTTATAAATTTTTTCGATCTCATAAGGTTCCTTCAAATCAACTTTTGATATAACCAAAATCGGTTCTATTCTTCTATCTATTGCTATCGAAATCAATTTATCAGTAACAAGCAAGTCCGGCTCCGGGTCACAAGCAGACACAACTATGAGCAGCTGATCAATATTTGAAATAGGCGGCCTTATAAGCTCGTTTTTTCTTGGAAAAATTTCTTCTATACTGGCATATCCCTGTGACTCCACAGAAATTTTCACTCTGTCCCCTATTAATGGCTTTAAGTTAAGTTTTCTAAAAACTCCTCTGGCTTTGCATTCGTAAATTCCTTTTGCGGTTTTTACGTAATAAAAACCGCCTATGCCTTTTAAAATAACTCCATTTAAAGTTTCCATCCAATTAATGCCTCAGCATTCTATTTTTATCATGTGAAACTTTCTTAACTTGCTGTCTGTTTACACTTTGTTTCACTATATTTAAGTTTGAATTATGCGCCTCCGGTTCTTGTGTCGTCGATGCCGAAGTAAAAGTATGCGAAGAAACTGTTTTCACATTGTCTGAGTCAAAATCTACTTCGTAAACCCTATATTTTTGTCCGTCAAGATTAACTACAACATTCTTTTTGCCGCTAGATCCAGTTACTGTTAAAGTATAAGTCGTGTTATAAGACGGTATCAAAGTTTTAGAATTATTTGCGTCTAAAGCGCCGTCTATATATACTTTCAAGGAAACTTCACGGCTTACGGTGCTTGGCAAATCTACATATATAGGTATTTTCTTTTCAGTTTTTTCGCCAGTGCTTACAGTTAATGTAACCGCGCTACCTTCGGTTATCTCTACACCCGGTAGAGGGTCTGTCGCAATAACCACATCTTTTGCTTTAGAGCTATTTTCTTTCTTTATGTTTTCAGAAACTTTCAAGCCTTTACTTACAAGCTCGTTAGTTGCATCCACTAATGACTTCCCTACTACGTTTGGAACTGTAACTTTTTTATCTCCTGCACCTTTGCTTACGAAAATCTTCACAGTGCTGCTTGCAGTTACTTCTTTTCCTTCCTGTGGGTCAGAACCTATAACAACGCCTTGCGCTGTTTCACTGTCTTCCACAGATAAAACTTCATACAAAAGTCCCACTTCTTTTAAAGCTGATTTAGCATCCTCTTCAGTTTTCCCTTTTAAGCTTGGCACCGTAACTTTTGCCCCTGAGCTATTTATGGTAAGCGTAATAGTAGAACCTTCTTTTACTTTTTTAGATCCAGCTTTAGGATATTGATCAATTATAATGCCTTCATTTTTGTTTGGATCATAAGCGTATTCCAGTTTCCATTCAAAATTATATTCATTACTGTCTACTACGTCTACAGCCTTTTTGCCTATAAAATCAGGAACATCGACATCTTTTGCACTCAGACCAAACCATCCTGTTAAAAGGCCTAAAATCAGCACTACCGATAAAACAACAACCGCAATTCCTACTCCCACAACTATACTTATAGCCTTAGAAGATTTTTTGCCATCACTATCGTCTTCTATATATTCGTCTCCATAGTTCTGTTGCGACTTATTGCCCTTCACTGAGTTTATAACGTCAATATACTTTGTAGGGTTTTCGTCCTTAAAATATTTGTACTCAAATCTAATACTCGGGTTTTTCCTAAACTCTTCGATAGCCGATAACATATCTGTAGCTGATTTATATCTAAATTTCGGGTTTTTCTGCATAGCTTTAAGAGTTATCTCTTCAAGCCCTTCTGGTATTGCTCCATCGACATCTCTAAGCGGTTTAGGGTCAGACTGTAATTGCATAATGGCGACCGATACAGCGTTGTCTGCTTCAAAGGGTAATTGTCCTGTAAGCATCTCGTATAGCATAACACCTACAGAATAAATATCAGCTTTTTCGTCAGTAGCATCTCCCCTAGCTTGCTCAGGAGAAATATAATGCACAGAACCTATTGTTTTGCCGGTCATAGTTCTTGTTTCATAACTTGAAAATTTCGCTATACCAAAGTCCGTTACCTTTATGGTTCCGTCCTTTAGCAACATTATATTTTGCGGTTTAATATCCCTGTGGACTATTCCCTTTTTGTGGGCATGCTCTAACGCTTTTAAGATTTGCGTAGTGAAAAAGACTGCATCTTTCCATTTTATTTTGTTTTGCTGTTCAATGTACTCCTTCAATGTAATTCCATCGATATATTCCATAACTATATACTGAAAATTGTCGCCAAAGCTCACGTCAAAAACCTTCACTATGTTCGGGTGTGAAAGCATAGCTATTGTTTGAGATTCATTTTTAAATCTCCTTACAAATTCTTCATTGTCCAAAAACTCGTCTTTTAAGATTTTTATAGCTACAGTTTTTTTCTCATCAACATCATAAGCCTTGTAAACCACAGCCATTCCGCCGCTTCCCAGCAGTTCATGAATTTCATATCTTCCATCTAACATTTTACCAATATATTTGTCCATGTAAATATCTCCCTTTGCTAGCAATACATTACCAGCGCTGTAGTATTGTCATTTCCGCCCAGTTCGTTAACATTTAATATGAATTTTTCTACAAGTTCCTGCTCTTTATATTTATTAATATATTTCAAAATATTTTCCATGTCTATATAATTTGAAAGGCCGTCAGTACACATAAACACCACATCGCCTTTTTCAAACTTTTTGCTTACATAATCAGCATCAAGCTGTTCATGAACGCCCAAAGCCTTCGTAATAATATTCTTTTTAGGGTGAACTTTTGCCTGCTCTGAGGTTATTTCGCCACTGTCTAGCATCTCCTGTACCATAGAATGATCGGTCGTAATTTGCTCGATTTTATCTTTCGAAATCAAATAAACTCTACTATCTCCCACATGAGCTACATGCAATTTATCGCCGACAACCACAGCTAAATCAATAGTAGTTCCCATACCTTCATATTCTTTATTTTCTAAAGATTTCTCTAGGATGTCTTTATTTGATTTCGATATACTTTCCAACATCAAATTTTTTATTTCGCATTCTGTTAAACCATTTTTATAATTTTTATTTATTTCATTTTTTACACACAAGCGAGCAAGATTACTTGCTATTTCGCCCGAATTAGTTCCACCCATACCGTCGCAAACCAATGCCCACGAAAAGTTAGTGTCAACAACCTCAAAATCAAAACAGTCTTGGTTTATACTTCTTACCATTCCTTTATCTGTTTTAGCAAAAATCTTCAAAAACTTTCCCCTCCTTTTAGGCTGACATTCCTTCTAAGCTGACCGCAAGATGCCTGTATATCCGAACCTAAAGTTCTTCTCACTGTGACAGGTATTTTTTCTCTTTCTAAAATTTTTATAAACTTATCTAAGTTTTCTTTACCGCTTTTTTTATATATACCTTTAGAACCATTGCTGTTCACGGGAATCAAATTCACGTGACATAGCATGCTTTTCAATTTTCTAGAGAGAATTTTCGCGTATTCTTCACTGTCATTTAAGCCATCTATCATAGCATATTCAAACGAGATTCGCCTATTTGTTTTGCTTTGATAAAAACGACAAGCCGAAAGAAGTTCATCCACATTAAATCTTTTATTAATTGGCATTATATTATTTCTTAATTTATCTTCCGGAGCATGTAGCGACACTGACAAAGTTATTTGCAAGCCTTCTTCAGCTAGCTTATATATTTTATCGACTACACCGCATGTAGATAAGGAAATATGCCTTGCACCTATGTTCATTCCATCAGAATCAGATATTAACTTTAAAAAGCGTAAAACGTTGTCGTAATTATCGAGCGGTTCACCCATGCCCATAAGTACTACGTTCGATATTCTAACGCCATTGTCCAATTGAGCTCTTTGTATTTGTGATATCATCTCCGAAGGAGTTAAATTCCTCGAAAAACCACTCATACCGGTTGCGCAAAATTTACATCCCATTTTGCAGCCAACCTGTGTGGAAATGCAAATGGTATATCCGTGGTGGTACTTCATCAACACAGATTCTATGTACTCGCCATCGTTTAATTTAAATAAATATTTTACAGTTCCATCATAACTTGAAACTAATTTTTTTTCAATAATACAATTGGCAATATAGTATTTGGTTTTCAATTTTTCTCTAAGACTTAAAGAAAGGTCCGTCATTTCGTCAAAAGAAGTAATACCCCTAGTTAACCAGCTATAAACTTGTTTAGCTCTATATTTAGCTAAGTTACTTTGCTGGAAATCACTTTCTATTTCAGATAAAAACATAGACTTAATGTCAAGTAAACTCATAAAACCTAAAATTCACTCCATTTTTTCAAACAACGAAATAAAAAATCCATCTGTATTATGTACGTGCGGAAGCAAAGTTAATTGATTGCCTCTTTCAAAATTATTCTTTTTTATTCCTGCTATACAAATTTCTACGGGTCTATAGTTTGTATGCTCTTTTAAGAATTTATCGGCAATTTCATTGTTTTCCTTCCTATTTAAAGTACAGGTCGAATATAAAAGCCTTCCTCCTTTTTTTAACAGCTTTTCAGCATTACATAAAATTTCATATTGAAGTTTTGGTAATTCTAAAAAATTATCTACAGGTTTATATTTAATTTCTGGCTTTCTTCCTATTATGCCAAATCCGGAACACAGAACATCACACAAAACCATATCTGCAAATGCTTTTTCACTATTGCCAGTTTTTGCATTCTTTACATCTGCGCTTATTATATTTATTCCAAGCCTCTTTGCTCCGGCTTTTATAAGGCCTACCTTATGCTCATATAAATCATATGAATATATTTTCCCTGTATTTTGCATTATTTCAGCAGCGGTGAATGACTTGCCTCCAGGTGCTGAACAAACATCAACTAACACCTGTCCCGGTTTTAGGTTCAATACCTTCATGCATAACTGCGAAGCTAAGTTTTGCACATGAAATAAGCCGGACTTAAATGAATTCAAATTTTCAATCTGCCCTGTACTTTTTACAGTCAAGGCATCGCTACACACGTTTATCTTCTCACAAACTACACCCTCGGACTTGAGAATTTCAGCTAAGGCTGTAGTGTTTGTTTTAAGCGTATTTACTCTTATATCGAAACTTGGTGTTTTAAAGAATGAATTTAAAATTCCTACAGTGTTTTCTTCTCCGTAATCTTTCAGCCAAAGTTTAACCAAATGTTTCGGGCAAGAATATTTAACACTTAAATATTTAACGTTTTCATTTGTAAGTTCATCAATATAGTCATTGTAATTGTTCCTTGCAAAATTTCTTAATATTCCATTTATGAAGCCAGTTGACGAAAAATTCTTCGTTTTTTTAGCCAGCTTTACAGTTTCATTAACAGCTGCACTTTGAGGAACTCTGTCCATAAATTTTAATTGATAAATTCCAATAAACAAAATAAATAAAACTTCTTTTGATATTTTCTCCAACTGAATTTTTGAGTACTTTGAAATTATATATTCAAGAGTAATTTTTCTTTCAAGTACCCCATAAAAAAGCGCCGAACAAAGCGTTTTGTCCTTACAGCTTAAATTACTTTCTGAAAGAATAGAATTTAAAACTAAATTTGAATAAGCTTTGTTTTCCTCAACCTTGAGTAAAGCTTTAAGAGCTAAGCTTCTAGCTGTGTCCATCAATCTTTTCCTCGTCTGCCACTAAATAATAACAATATTCTTAAAAGACTTAAAACTGAAGTAAACGCCGCTGCTAAGTAAGTTAAAGCTGCCGCCATCAAAACTTTTTTAGCTCCAACCATTTCTTCTTCATGCAGTGTGTTGCTATCCTGTAAAGTTTTAAGTGCCCTCATGCTTGCGTTTATTTCCACAGGCAAAGTGACAAGCTGAAATAGTACCGCAAAGCTAAATAAAATTATGCCTGCATATATGAAAAAGTCGTATTGCACAGGCAAAATAAACCCTAAAAATATCAACGGAAAAGCAAAACTTGAACCAAAATTTGCTACAGGCACCAAAGCTTTCCTAAGTCTGATTGGTGCATATCCGACCTCATGCTGAACCGCATGTCCTGCTTCATGGGCTGCCACCCCAACAGCTGCTATTGTATCTGCCGCATAAACTGAATCAGATAAATTTATAGTTTTATCTTGCGGGTTAAAATTGTCCGTTAAACTGCCAGGTGTTCTTTGTATTTGAACTCCCATTACATTGTTATAGCTTAGCACTCTATAAGCTGCATCTGCCCCGGTAATACCTCTAGAATTTCTAATCTGAGAGTATTTTTTAAACGTAGTCTTAACCTTCACCTGTGCCCACATCGATATAATTATCGCCGGTAACATGAACCAAAAGTAAGTATAATCAAATCCATAAAACCCATACGTATACATACAGTTTCACCTCTTAAATTAGCTTTAACGCGTTTTTTTTAATTTTATAACCTCTGAAAAATTCTTCTGCGGTCATTCTCCTTTTGTTGTCAAACTGCAATTCTATAATTTCAAGTGCTGTACCCTCTCCACAGCAAACAATAAAAGGATTTATGCTTTTTATTTCTCCGGCATCTCCGAAAGAATTTTCAATCACTTTCGTTTTATAAATTTTTAACATCTTTCCTGAAAGCTCAGTTCTTGCAACCGGCCAAGGAATAAGTCCTCTTACTAAATTGTGAATGCTTTTAGCTGATTTACTCCAATCTATTCTAGCCATTTCTTTTGTAAGCATGCTAGAAAATGTAGCCTTGCTATTATCCTGTTTTTCCGGGACTAGTTCGTTTTTTTCAAGTTTTTCTATAGTCTCTATTAGAAGCTCTGCACCTACTTTAGACAGTCTTTCATATAAACTCCCCGCAGTATCATCTTCATAAATGTCTGCTTCTTTTTTTAGCAGCATATCCCCCGTATCAAGTCCCTTGTCCATAAACATCGTAGTGACTCCGGTTTTCTTTTTCCCATCAATCACCGCCCATTGTATGGGCGCTGCTCCTCTGTACTCAGGCAAAAGCGAACCATGCACGTTGATACAGCCATATTTCGGAATATTTAAAATATTTTCAGGTAAAATCTTCCCATAAGCTACAACCACTATCAATTCTGGATTTAATTCTTTTATGACATTAAAAGTTTCATCATTTTTTAAGCTTTGCGGCTGAAAAACTTTCAGATTATACTTTAATGCCAAATTTTTAATTGGTGGCGCACACAGCTGTTGTCCTCTGCCCTTTTTCTTATCTTGTTGAGTAAATACGCCTATAACTTCATGTCCGTTTTTTATGAGCTCTTCAAGACTCGGCACTGCAAAATCCGGTGTCCCCATAAAAATTATTCTCAAAAAATCACCTCTAAAAACATTGTTAATGCTATCTTGCCAACTCTTCAGGATCCAACATTCTTATAGTTCTTTCTTTAAAAAGAATACCATCCAGATGGTCTATTTCGTGACAAAAAGCCCGCGCAGTTAAGCCTTCGCCTTTATATTCTACTTTCTCCCCGTTTTTGTTCAAAGCCTTCACCAAAACCTTCATGGGCCTTTTAGTTATACCGTACTCGCCGGGGCAAGATAAACACCCTTCTACATCCTCTTGTTTACCGAGTTTTTTCACTATCTCCGGGTTTATAAGTTCCACAAGTTCATTTCCTATATCTACAATGATCACTCGTTTCAAAACACCGACTTGCACAGCCGCTAAGCCAACACCATTTTCCTTTTTTAAGGTTTCTTTCATATCATCAATTAAAACTTTTAGCCGATCATCAAATTTTTCCACTTGCCTAGATTTTTTAGCAAGTATCGGGTCACCTTCAAGAACTATATTCCTTATAGCCATTTTTTACCTTCTTTCATGTTCCTCATTATTTGAAAACTCAATTTCTATTTAAATTATAGCATAATTTTACAACTCAGTCTACTCAAACTACAATATTGTATCTGGGTTTACATCTACAAAAATAGCGACATCCCTACTTTTCTTTTTGTCTCCAAACTCTAGAAGTAAATCAGAAACCATGTTTCTGAAATCCCTGCTGTTTTTATATTTTATTATAATTTTATATCTATATTTATTGTCGACTTTCAAAACCCCTGCCGCCGCAGGACCCAGTAGTCTTACCGGTAAATTGCAATATTTTGATTTTATTAAAATTTTTAACCTATCACAAAATTCATGTGAAACAAGCAGTGCTGTTTTTTCATTTTTTCCGACAAACCCAATTATACAGATGTTTGAAAAAGGAGGATATAGCATAACTTTTCTCATTTGTATTTCGCTGTTGTAAAATTTTTCATAATTTTGTTCCTTTGCAAGGTTTATTATGCTATGTTCAGGCGAAAAAGTTTGTATAATTGCCTTTCCTTTATTTTCACCTCTTCCAGATCGCCCAATAACCTGCGTAAGTAATGAAAATGTCTTTTCATAGCTTCTGAAATCATCACTAAAAAGGGTCTGATCTGCTAGCAGAACACCCACCAAAGTAACATTTGGGAAATTAAACCCTTTAGCTACCATTTGCGTGCCCAACATTATTTGATATTTGCCTTCAAAAAATGCATTTAATTTTTCTTCATAAGAAAGCTTACTTCCAACTGTATCGGTATCCATTCTAAGTATATCAGAGTTTGGAAAAAACTTTTTTAATTCTTCTTCAACCTTCTGTATACCTACACCGGAAAGTTTTATTTCTTTGCTGTGGCAGCTTGGACACTCTGTACTTAAATCTTTCGAATATCCACAATAGTGGCACATCAGGCGAGAGTTTGCACTATGATACGTCATAGATATGCTGCAATTAGGACAGCATATAACTTCGCCACAGTTTCTGCACGAAACATAAGTGTTATACCCCCTTCGGTTAAGGAGTAAAATGGCTTGATGTCCACTACTTACGGTACTTTCAAGCTCTTTCTTTAACACATTGCTAAAGTTTGAAAAGTTCCCAGCCTCTCGCTCTTTGCCCATGTCCACCAGTAACGTTTCCGGTAAATCATCTCCGTTGTACCTTTTTTCCAATTTGCTCAAACTGTATTTTCCTTCTTTTGCAAAATAAAAACTCTCCAAAGACGGAGTTGCAGACGACAAAAGCAGCAAATTTTTATTATAATAGCTTCTAAACTTTGCTATGTCTCTTGCATGGTATCTGGGACATTTGTCAGACTTGTAGGTAGACTCCTGTTCCTCATCCATTACTATAAGACCTAAGTTTTTTACCGGTGCGAACGCAGCAGATCTAGTCCCTACAACTATGTTGGCAATGCCATTTTTTACTCTTCGAAACTCATCGAACCTCTCCCCTTGCGACAATGCGCTATGAAAAACCGCAACATTATTTGCATATCGAGTTTTAAAAAGCCTAACTATTTGTGGGGTAAGCGCTATTTCAGGTACCATAACTATTACACCACGATTGTCAGATACAACGGCATCGATGAGCTTCATAAACACTGAAGTTTTGCCGCTCCCTGTAACACCATAAAGCAAAGAAACATTGTATTTATTTTCTCTATACAATTTATAAACATTACTATAAGCTTCTCTTTGTTGAGGAGTCAAATTTATTTCACTATTATAATTTTCAAACTCCATTTTTTCATATGGATCACGATACACTTTGCATTCAAAGTATTTTGCAAAACCCTTTTTTACTAGAGATTCCACTACGCTTCTTCCCGCACCTGTAAAGTAAGTAACTTCCTTTATCGTACTTCCACTTTTGTTCTCAATTAGAAATTTAATAACCTCAGTTTGTTTTTTCGTCAGCTTCACATTTAACTCATTTGAAACAAGTTTCACTTTTTTAATAGTCGCATCATTCATTTTTTTGCAAGATACTTCGCTTTTTCTTAAAACATCTTTGTCAAGCAAATTTTTTACAATAGCCGAAATGTCAACAGTATTGCTAAACTTCTTAATCAGTTTTTCTTTTTTTGTTTTTCCCCCTAAGTTCCTGATATAATCTACAATTTCTAACTCCTGAAAATTCAAATCAAGTGGTTTTGTACATTCGTTTAAGACATATTCGTCTTTCAAAATGACATTAGTGCCAGATGGAGTCATTACTCTTATAGCGTCAAAAAGTGTACAAAAATATCGCTCTTTCATAAAAAAAGCTAATTTTAACATTTCATCGCTAAAAAATGGCTTATCATCTAGCACATAAGAAATCTCTTTTAACTTTTTCTCTCCATTATAAGGAACTATTTCAAAAACTACCGCTTGTTTTTGTTTATTTCCTATTCCAAACGGCGCCAAAACCCTAGAACCTACTTGCACTTTTCCTAATATAGTTTCCGGAATTAAATAACTATAAAGCTTATCAATATGATAAATTTTATTATCTATTGCTATTTTCGCTACAAATGTTGAGCTCATGGTTTAACTTCCTTTTTACTTTTTAGCTCAAGGTTCAACTGTTTATTTCAGGCTCTAAAATTGCATATTTACCTTCCTTAAAGTCTTCAATAGCTAAATTTACAGGTTTTCTCGTTTCACTGGGGTTCGACAATGCCAGTTCATCAGCTATTTCCCTTGCCCTTTTCGCGACACCTATGACTAAAGCATATTTGCTTTCTTTTCCGGAAAGCATATCCTCGATTGATGGTTTTATCATTTTATTTTCCATTTAAAAGCACTCCTTCTATAACTTTTTCCATATTTTTATATTTCATCTTTTCAGATCGTATAATCATATTTACATTTTCTGCACAAACATCCACTTTTTCGTTAATAACAGCGTAATCATAACGGCTTGTTTCTGCTATTTCTAATTTTGCTCTTTTCAATCTGTTTAATATCACTTCATCTAAATCTGTTCCTCTGGTTCTTAGGCGCTGTTCAAGTTCCTGCAACGATGGCGGTAAAATAAATATTCCAACAGAATCTGGTCGCTTTTCTAAAACCTGCAAACCACCCTGAACCTCTATTTCCAATATTACATCAAGCCCTTCATTTAGCCATCGTTCTATCGGTTCTCTAGGTGTGCCGTAATAATTAGAACAATATTTTGCATATTCAAGCATTTTATCATTTGAGGCTAGATCCAAAAACTCATGCTCTTTCAGAAAATAATAATCCTGTCCATCTATTTCGCCTATACGTTTTTTTCGAGTTGTTGCGGAAATCGATAACTTTAAATTATCATTTTTCTTTAAAAGTTCTTTTAACACAGTGTCTTTTCCCACTCCCGAAGGACCAGAAAAAACAATCAGTAATCCCTTACTCATTAGTCACATCGACCTCATTCAAGTTTTCTTCTTCATCTTTTATACGATTAGAAATGGTTTCAGGGTTTAGCGCCGACAGCACAACATGATCACTGTCCATTATTATCACAGCCCTTGTTTTTCTTCCACAAGTCGCATCAATCGCATTATTGCTAGCCTTAGCATCACCAATAATGCGTTTAACCGGCGCTGACTCTGGACTAATAATAGAAATTATTCTGCCAGCTGACACTACGTTACCAAAACCTATGTTTATAAATTTCATAAAGGCTTTACTCCTTAAAACTCTTTATGACTATTTTACCAGCTTTCCAATATTTATGTCAAATGTATAACTACACAGTTGTGCATTAGTTTAACTTGCCCGCAATATACCCTGAAAGCCACGCCCAGTAAAGGTTATAGCCACCACAAAGTCCATTCACGTCCAAAACTTCCCCGCAAAAGTATAATCCTTTTACTTTTTTAGATTCCATCGAGTTCAAGTTTATTTGACTCAACGGAACCCCACCGCAAGTTACTTGTGCATTTTTAAACGGCATAACTCCTGTAGGTTCATATTCCCATGATTTTATTTTCTGTGCTAAAAAATCTACCTCACCAAAGTTCAACGCACTAGTAAGCTTAGTAGAAATATCATCTATGCCCATAGACTTTAATAACGCTACGCCAAGCTTTTTATGCACAACTCCTATGCAAAGTTGGCTTAAAGTCAAATTTGGCATTAGCTGTATTTTCTTTAAAAATAAATCTATTATTTCTTCTTTTGTATATTGTGGGAGCAAATCTATAGCTATTTTTAGATTATTGCACTTTACACCGTTTACGGTTCTTTTTTTAAAAAACTCTCCCACCAAACCTGAAATTTGAAAAATACATACTCCCGAAAGACCATTTTCAGTGAACTGTAATTCTCCCTGCTCAGACTTTACAATTTTGCCGTCAGCAACCAATTTAACTGTACAGTGACTTCGTACACCTTTCAACATTTTTTCAAATCCAGATTTTGTTTTTACTGGAACTAAAGCTGGATAAATTTTTGTAACACTGTGTCCCAAACTTTTTACAACGTCATAATGATTATCTATAGTTCCTTCAGCAAAGCCCGCAACGCCGCCAATTGCAACAATTAGTTTGTCACAGATTATTTCTCCATTTTCAAGTAAAATTTTAAACTTACTTCCTACTTTTAAAATTTTATCAACATTTAACTCGCAAAGCTCTGTGACATCTAAACTGGCATTTTCTAAGCGTAATAAGTCTAATATTGCCGAAGCCTGTTCACAATGTGGATAAACCCGCCCACCGTCTTTTTCAAGTTCAGCAACACCTAACGATTTAAAAAATCTTCTTATTAAATTTAAATCATAATTTTTAAAAATTTCATCTAAATATTTTCTTGAACTATAGTTATAAAATTCAGAAGAAATGTTTTTGTTTAAGAAATTGCACTTGCCGTTTCCTGTAACTAAAATTTTCTTTCCTACTCTAGCCTGTCTTTCAAGTAGTGCAACTTTTTTGTTTTGCCTTGCCGCCACAATAGAAGCTACTAGCCCGGAAGCGCCAGCGCCTAAAACCACTACATCAAAATTTAATGTCTTTTTCATAATTTAATTAAAGCAGAAACGCGGCAATACGTAAGAAATAATCGACATTATAATTCCTGCGGTGATCACACCCAAAGATATTATAAAAGTAGATTTTTTTGCATCCAGCCTAAGCAGCGATGCTATCAATGCACCCATCCATGCACCTGTGCCGGGAAGCGGAACTGCAACAAAGGCAAACAGTCCCCACTCTTTATACTTTAAAATTTTTTCGCTTTTTCCGTTTGCCTTTTTTTCAAAAAATTCAGCCAGCTTGTGGAACTTTGTTTTTTTTATGAAATTAAAAATTTTATCGATAAATAGTAATATAAATGGAACTGGTAAAACATTTCCTATCACACAAAGTGGAAACGCCAAACGCCAATCTACTCCTAATATACTAGCGGCCACAAGCCCACCTCTCAGTTCAAGTATCGGGACTATAGAAATTAAAAATGCAACTAGTTCCTTCGGGATACACGATAATGCGCCAACTATGCTTTGAATCAATGAATCTGCCACTAATTTTTCCTCCTAAGATAAATAACTTTTTTATTATCGCATTTTAATTAATAACTCCTCCGCCGATCACTATGTCTCCATCATAAAACACAACTGATTGACCCGGCGTTATAGCACGCTGCTTTTCGTAAAATTTCACCTTCACAGTGTTTTTATCTATTGGTATTAATTTCGCTCTTTCGGGCTTTGCTTTATATCTAACCTTTGCAGTTATTTCCATTTCTTTTTCTAAAGCATCAAACATGGTAAAGCTTAGATTGTTTGCAATCAGTTCCGTACTGTATAAATATTCTTCGCTTCCCAACGTGACGGTATTATCATCTTTGTTCAGAGAAATGACATACATTGGCTTTCCAAAGCCTACCCCTAAGCCTTTCCTCTGCCCCACAGTATAGTTTATTATCCCTTTATGCTCGCAAAGTTTGTTACCATCAACATTCACAAAATGTCCAGGGTTCGCTTTTTTGTTAATATATTTTTCTATGAAACTTACATGGCTGCCGTTTTTAATAAAGCAAATGTCCTGACTATCAGGTTTATCAAACACCATTAAATTGCTTTCCTTGGCTATTTTACGAGTTTCTTCTTTATCAATATTCGATATAGGAAATAAAATTTTAGATAATTGTTTTTGACTTAAGTTATACAGCACATAACTTTGATCTTTTGCAGAGTTCGCCTTTTTCAGTAAATATTTCCCCATTTTTTCATTATATTCTATATTAGCATAATGACCTGTAGCTATATAGTTAAAACCCTTGCCTTCTGCCAAGTCAAAAATTTTACCAAATTTGATATATTTATTGCAAACAACACATGGATTTGGAGTGTGCCCGGAAATGTATTCATTTACAAAAGATTTTATAACTTTCTCTTCAAAATCTTGCGATAAATCCACAACAAAATGGTCTATCTTCAACTGTTCAGCTACCTTTTTAGCGTCTTCAATGTTTTTTTTGTCCGTAGTATTGTTTCTCTGAAGTTGCATAGTAACGCCAGTAACATCATAGCCATTTTGCCTCAAAAGCAGCGCAGAAACAGATGAGTCTACCCCTCCGCTCATCAAAACTAAAACTTTTTTCTGATTCTTCATATACAATCCTTCTTGATTACTTGATAAAAACCACACAGCAAATAATTATTTCTTAGTCAAAAAGCTCCATTTTACGCCTTGCTGTGTATCTTCAAGTACAATATTTTTTTCTTTTAGTTCGTCTCTTATTTTGTCCGCTAAGACCCAGTTTTTTTCTTTTCTGGCTTTTTCTCTTTTTTCTATTAAAGTTTCTATTTCTTCATCTAATAATTCAGATTTTCTATTATAAACTAGACCTAAAATTCCAGAAAGTTCATCAAACAAGCTCATTGCAAACTTAATTGCACCTTCATTTAGATTTTCATTTTCACTAAAAGCTGAATTTATATCTCGTACCAAGTTAAAAAGGCTAGACAGCGCTACAGCTGTGTTTAGATCATCTTCCATTGCGGATATAAAATCTTCTTTATCCTTCAAAAATTGCCCTTTTAACTCTTCACTTATGTTTCCAACTTCAGAATGACTTAGTAAAAAGTCCAAGTTTTTTCTGCAAGAATACAACCTATCTAAAGAAGCAATGCACTGTTCTATCACCTCTTTGCTATAGTTTATCGGGCTTCTGTAGTGTGAAGCCAACATCAAATATCTGATAGGTTCATATCCATAAGCATTCGCAACATCCCGCACAGTGAAGAAATTGTTTAATGACTTGGACATTTTTTTGTTATCTATATTTATATAGCCATTGTGCATCCAAAATCTAGCAAAAGTCTTGCCTGAAAAAGCTTCGCTTTGTGCAATTTCATTCTCATGATGCGGGAAAATCAAATCTTGACCACCATAGTGTATATCTATTGTCTCACCCAAGAACCTTCTAGACATGGCAGAACATTCAATATGCCAACCTGGCCTTCCCTTACTCCACGGCGAGTCCCAATACGGCTCACCTTTTTTTGCAGCTTTCCAAAGTGCAAAATCCATCGGGTCTTCTTTTTCATCTCCAACACTTATTCTTGCTCCCGCTTCAAGTTCATCTAAGGGTTGATGTGAAAGCTTACCGTATCCATTAAATTTTTTCGTTCTAAAGTAGACATCGCCATTTTCAGCCTTATATGCATAACCATTTTCTTCTAATTTTGAAATCATGTTTATAATCTCGTCTATATTTTCGGTGGCTTTCGGGTGAATGGTAGCTTCCCTTATGTTTAAACCTTTCCTATCTACTTCATATTCCTTTATATATTTTTCAGAAATAGAAATATAATCGCTGTTTTCTTCGTTTGCTTTTTTTATTATTTTATCATCTACATCCGTAAAATTCTGAACAAATACCACTGTGAACCCTTTATATTCCATATATCTTCGCAAAACATCGCACACGCAAATAGGTCGAGCGTTTCCTATATGAATATAATTGTAGACAGTTGGTCCACAAGCATAGATTTTTACAACATTCGGCTCAAGCGGTATGAATTCCTCTTTTCTTCTCGACATCGTATTATATATCTTCATAAGCCAAGTTCTCCCTCTAAAATATAACTCTATTTTATCCTAATTATATAATATTAGCAACTATTTATTACACTATGTAAGGCACATACTGCCTAAGTTAATTGCGCATAATAGCATTGAGGTGATAAAAATGAAAAATAGCTTTAATGAAAATTTAGACTCAAATAAATTTTTTCAATCTCTTCCATCGTACGTTCAAGAGACTATAAAACAAAGTGGCATTACTCTTAATTCTGAAGAAGAGTTGAAAAAATGCGCAAACACATTAATGAACAATAAGTAATAATTTAAAAACATTCACAGCGCGTAAAATCCTGTGAATGTTTTTTTATTATTTTTTATTTTCTATTTCTTCTTTTAATGTGGACATAAAATCTGCAAGCGACATGCTACCTAAATCACCATTTTTTCTTGACCTAACCGAAACTGTGTTTGAAGAAACTTCCTTCTCACCTACAACTAACATGTAAGGTATTTTTTTAAGTTGCGCTTGTCTTATTTTATATCCTATTTTTTCATTTCGTTTATCAACCGATGCTCGTATATTTTCTGCTTGTAAGTCTTCTTTGATTTTTTCAGCATTTGCTTGAAATACCTCGCTTATAGGCAAAATAACAACCTGTTGCGGTGCCAACCACAATGGGAAAGCTCCTGCATAATGTTCGGTTAAAATGCCTATAAATCTTTCTATGCTTCCGAAAATAACCCTGTGTATCATTATAGGTCTGTGTTTTTGACCGTCTTCACCCACATAAGTCAAATCAAATCTTTCAGGCATTTGAAAATCAAGTTGTATAGTTCCGCATTGCCAGGTCCTACCTAAACTGTCTTCAAGGTGGAAATCTATCTTAGGACCATAAAAAGCCCCATCGCCTTCATTGATCTTATATTCCTTGCCATTTTTCTTAAGCGCCGATTCAAGAGCTTTCGTAGCTATATTCCATTGCTCATCAGATCCCATAGAGTCTTCCGGCCTTGTAGAAAGTTCAATTGTGTACTTAAACCCAAAAGTTGAATAAAAGTCATCAATCAAATTCATAACGCCGATTATTTCAGATTCTATCTGGTCTGGCGTCATGAAAATATGTGCATCGTCTTGAGTAAAGCATCTAACCCTCATAAGCCCATGAAGAGCACCTGACAGCTCGTGTCTGTGCACTAAACCTAGCTCGGCGACTCTCTCTGGAAGGTCTCTATAAGAATGCATTTTACTCTTATAAACTAGCATCCCGCCGGGGCAGTTCATCGGTTTTATAGCGTGCTCTACATCATCTATAACCGTTGTGTACATGTTCTCTTTATAATGATCCCAATGCCCCGATCTCAACCATAAGTCCTTATTAAGTATCATCGGCGTTTTTATCTCAACGTACCCTGCTTTTTTATGCTTTTCTCTCCAAAAGTCTTCAAGTATATTTCTCAATACCATGCCATTTGGTAAGAAAAACGGAAAACCCTGCCCTTCATCAAAAAGATCAAACAGTTCCAGTTCTCTTCCAAGTTTTCTGTGATCGCGCCTCTTTGCTTCCTCTATCTTTTCTAGGTATTCATCAAGCATTTTGCTTTTCGGGAATGATATACCGTAAATCCTTTGAAGCATTGGACGGCTAGAATCGCCTCTCCAGTAAGCACCGGTACAGTTTAATAGCTTAAACGACTTTACTTTTCCAGTCGACATTAAGTGCGTCCCTGCACAAAGATCCACAAACTCGCCCTGCTTCCTAAATGTCAAATCCGCATCCTTTTTGGCTAAATCCTCAATAAGTTCAACTTTATATGGCTGATTATGCTCTTTCATAAAACTTAGCGCTTCATCAGGCTTCAAGGTAAATTTTTCAACTTCCAAATCTTCTTTAATGATTTTTTGCATTTCTTCTTCTATCTTAACAAGGTCATCATTTGTCAAAGATTTCTCTAAATCAAAATCATAGTAAAAACCCGAATCTATAGCCGGACCGATAGCCAATTTAACATCCTTAAACAACCTACAAACAGCTTGCGCCATAATGTGAGCTGTAGTGTGCCAATAGGTTTTCTTACCGTCAGTATCATCAAAAGTTAAAATTTCCAAACTGCAATCGTCCAAAAGTTCAGTCTTCACATCTTTAAGTTCGCCGTTTACTTTAGCTGCGCACATGTCTTTATAAAGACCCGCACCTAAAGACTTTGCTACTTCGAAAATCTTCGTACCTTGTGCAAATTGCTTAACCACGCCACCTTTTAAAGTAACATTAATCATTTTTTCGCTTCCTTTCAAAACATCATAACTTGCATTTTACCACCATTTAGCACGTAACGTCAAGTTGTATAACATCACAAAGGTAGCTAAAACTCTGCGTTATCTTTGTTTTCTTAAAAATGCACCTTTTTTTATGGCTTTTTCAAAAGGTATATATACTTTTTGCATAGCATGTGGAGCCGAAACTATTTCATTATTCCACTCATCATACATTTTTTCTACCTTTAAGACAAACGGAGCTCTCCCAGGCTCTAGGACGTCTAAAGTATCGCCAGTTGAAAATTTATTCCTCTGTGTCACCAGTAACATGCCGTTTTTGTACCCTTCGCAAACCCCAACAACGTCATAGTTTCTAATATATCCACCATTTGAGTAAACTTGTCCCGGTTCGCTGTTAAAGTAAAAGCCTGTGTTGTATTCCCTATGGCTAATCTTTTCAAGCTCATCCTTCATCCAAGGTTTTACTTGCCAAGTTGTCCCAGTATTTCCGGTAAATGAGTAATAATCTAAAAGTGCCATCTTGTAAGCGTTAGTCGTTACAGCCACATAATAAGCCGATTTTGCCCTACCTTCTATCTTTAAACTGTTCACACCAGCTTTCACTAGCTTGTCTATATGCTCTATCATGCATAAATCTCGAGAATTTAGAAAATAAGTACCATCCGCCTCCTCAAACACTGGAAAATACTGTCCGTGCCTGTTTTCTTCAACCAAATTGTATTTCCACCTACACGGTTGAGCACAATCGCCTCTATTGGCATCGCGACCTGTTAAATAGCTCGACAATAAGCATCTGCCCGAAAAGGATACACACATCGACCCATGTACAAATGCTTCCAGTTCCAAACTTTCATCTGTTTTTTGTCTAATTTCGGCTATTTCCGAAAGTGAAAGTTCCCTAGCTAAGACAACCCTTTTCGCACCCATTTCATGAAAGGTTCTAGCCGTCAAATAGTTAACTACACCCGCTTGAGTAGAAACGTGCACGTCAGTTTTTGGAGCCAATTTCTTTATCAGCGCCAACGTCCCCACATCTGCCACTATAAAAGCGTCTATTCCCAGATCTCGTGCAGTTTCTACAAATTCAGGCAGGTGGTCAATTTCATTGTTTCTTGGCAAAGTGTTGCATGTCAAATACACCTTTACTCCATTTAAATGCGCATAATCTATTGCATTTTTTAAGTCTTCTTTGCTAAAGTTACTGGGCGATGTTCTCATGCCAAAGCTTTTTCCTGCCAAATAAACTGCATCTGCACCAAAGTTTACAGCTGCTAAAAATCTTTCCATGTCACCCGCCGGAGATAAAACCTCCGCTCTTTTTATTTTCTCTTTTTTCATTTGAGTCTCCATTTATATTCATTTTCAAAGTTTATGTTCTAAGTCCTGCTTTTTTCAAGTTTGCTTCATGTTCTGCCAAGGTTTTTGCATAAAAAGGCTTGCGCTCATTGCTGTGGCAAAAATAATAATATTGCGTATTTTTAGGATTAAGTGCCGCATCAATCGCAACCATTCCCGGGTTACATATCGGCCCTATAGGTAGTCCCTCGTTTTTATAGGTATCGTATGGTCTTTCGTAGGTTTCTATCATTTTTTGAGGCACTTTATCCTTTGATTTGTACGGATACCATACCGTTGAATCAAGTCCTAAATTAGCTAGTCCTTGGTCACCAAAAGGGCTCTTTCCGGCTGTTTTAGTTGTAGCAAGCCTATTTTGAATAACCGAAGAAACAACATACATATCGTCTTCATTTGCAGCTTCCGCCTGAATCAAAGAAGCTATATTTATCAGGTCCTTAACACTAAACCCTTTACGTTCAGCCTTCTCTTTTAAACTCACAGAGTTGCCGTTTTCGTCTGTATCATCTGTATTGTTCAGTTTCTTTTCAAAATTATTAAGCAATTTTTTTATTACCACCCGAGGCTCTATATTTTTGTAAAAACCATAAGTATCGGGGAATAAATATCCTTCCAATTTGCTGTAAAGATTTTTATCGTTCATTTCTTTCAAAAATGCAAAACTATTTTCAAAGTTTTCACCTTTGCAAGCCTTTATAAACTCATCTTTCGTACATATTTCATTTTTTTCAAGTATCTCACCTATTTCTTGTACGTTCTTGCCTTCTGGTATCGTCACATTTATAAGGTCTGAGCTCAGACGATTGGAATTTGACTTTAAAAAGCTGATTATCGCCTGATAATCAAGATTTGTTTTTATTTCAAACGTTCCCGGTACAATTTTTTTAGATGCACTGGTAAATTGCATATATAACCTAAAAAAGCTTTTTTCTTTTATGACGCCCTTCTCAAAAAGTATATTTGCAATTTGCCTTTTGCTAGAATTTTTCGGAATCTCTACAGTTACTACTTCTTCGGCTCTGGTCATGGCAAGCATATCACACATTCCAAAAACGAAAAGCTGTCCCAACATAAGCACCATCGCCGTTACATATGCTAAAAAAACTATCTTAAATAGTTTCTTTCGCTCTGTAGATTTTCTTAATTTTACTGTAGGAATTTTATTATTTTTCTTTTCCCTTCGTTTTGTTTTAGACTTAAACTTTTTCTCGTTTATTTCAAGTTTAAATTCATCAACTTTTCTTTTTCTATAATCGTTATTTTCAAGCACGTTTCAAATCATCCCTTATTTTGTAAATTCAATCCTTGCACAGCATACTTGATTTTACCACATCCGCTTCATTTTTTCCAACTACATATTCAACTATTTTAAGAGCAAATTCTACAGCTACCCCAGGACCTTTAGCTGTTATTATATTTCCGTCTATGCAAACGCGCTCATCGCTAACTTTAGAATTCAAGAGCTCTTTTTCAAACCCAGGATAGCACGTAGCTTTTTTACCCTCTAGCAAATTCAATTTACCCAGTATCATTGGAGCTGCACAAATCGCTGCGATAAGTTTTTTATTTTCGTGGCAATATCTAATAGCATTCAACGCCGCAGCAGAGTTTAAAAGATTAACAGCTCCCGGCATACCGCCGGGCAAAACCACTCCGCTCACTTTGCTAAGGTCCATGTCCTCTTTCTTTAAATCAGCTACTACTTTTATTTTGTTTGCACCAACTACAAAATTGTCGCTACCTACCGCCACCGTTTTTACTTCACAGCTTGCTCGTCTCAGAACATCAACCACGGATATTGCCTCGATTTCTTCAAAGCCTTGCGCTAAAAAAACATAGATCATCATTTTCACTCCATTTATTTTTTCAATCTAAAGTCAATCCTAAGTACGGCGGAGAATTAACTAAAATTTTTTCCCCACTCAAATTTTTTATCATGCCAAAATTTGTAATCTTTCCATATCCATGAAAAAGATCACTCAAACTACACGGTAAGCGTAAAACATATTCTTTCGCTTTTACTTTTTGCAGAACTTTCGATAAAAGCAAAAATACAGATTCTTTTAAAGATTTAATCTTATAAATGTCTTCTGTAACGTTTAAAACCGCTAACTCTAAAATTTCAACACAACCATCATCTTTTCTTATACAAATGGCATAACCATCATCTGTAAATACATTTTGACCATTATAAAACTCATTTTGTTTGAGTGCAAAATTAATATCCTTTTCACTCCAAAATACATCTCCCTCTTGATTATAAAAGCTAAATCGAATCTTTTCTAAATTAAGTTGTGTTGTTTCAGCTTGAAAATTGCCCTTACATTCGCCTACGATTTTTTTAAGCTTTGCACAATTTAATTTCACAAAAAAGGTTTTAAAAAACTGCTTGTACCCTATTTTTTCATAAAACTTACAAAGGTTTTCGTTTGCCGGCATGAGAAATGAAAATTCTTGTCCTTTGCTTACAGCTACTCTGTTGGCGTAATCTATGGTTTTCCTCATGAAGCCTTTGTTTCTATATTGTGGGAGTGTAGCAGCAGCGTACAAATAATAGGCTGGTTTTTTTTCTTTATCAGTATTTAAAATAAAAGTGTTAAACATATGAAGTGCTGAAACTACTTTACCTTCAAGCAAACATACCACACAGTTTTCTTCTCTGTATTTATTGTCAAAGAAAAAGTCCACTTCATTATCGCTTGCACAAAAGCTCTCTTTATAAAGCTTCTTCAGCTCCGGTACCATGCTATTATTTGATATCGTTAACTTCAGCATTTAAACTCCTTTAAAAAAAGCTTCATATCTTTTTAAAAGCCTACACGGGTGGTAAGATTTTTTTGCTTTTCTAAGGCCATCTATGCCCATGTCTTCTTCCCTATTTACGTAAGTATATGAAGCTAGATTTCTTTTTGCAAATTCGTTATTTATTACCGAGTAAAGCCCCTCATACCTTGAAAGCGCTTTTTCAAAATGTATATCTACAATTGAATCGTTTATTTTCTCAGCCACAGTCAAAGCTGCAATCTTTTCATCTATTCTAATTAACCCACCAATTAGATTAAAGTATTCATAATTTTGAAAAGCTAGGCCAATCGCTTTTTTCTCATCTAAAATACTTTTTTGTTTGATTTCTATATTTTCACTAAACCACTCATCTATAAACTCTTTACACTCGTTGATATTATTTTCATTTATGCCTTCATATTCCCAAGAGTAAAGTTTATTAAATTTCGATATGTGGTTTCTTTTACTGTGATATTTCTTACCGGTTAAATTTATTAAATCCTTTGTTTTATAGATATAATCTTCTTTACTTTTTTCCTCAACATAATCAAACTTATCAGGCATTAAAGTTTCCAATTGGCACTTTTCTTCTTCTGTTATACCCCCAAAAATCAGCTGGATGTTATTTTCTTTTGCGTCATTTAAAATATCATACAAGGCACTTTTTAAGTCACCAAAACCTACAGGAAATCTATATTTTTCTTCACCATCAATATACTTCCTTAAAATAAATCCATTATGGTTTAATATTTTTATTTTAGTAAAGTTCTTCCAAAAAAATACATTTCCAAAGGTATTATCACTGCCAAAAGTGTTAGAAGAATAAAAAATTTTCCGAACCCAAGAAATGTCATCTAACACCGGTTCTTTAAATTTTAACATTTATTTAATATCACCTTCTTAACTAAACTAAAAACTGATTCGTGTATATCATCTATAAGTTTCGGGTTCTCACCGTCGCTACATTTTACTATATTCCAACCTAACAAGTTTGAAACAAACATTGCCGACTCTTGGCATCTTTTTAAAAACGCTACATTTTTTTCGTGCAAGTCCTTACAGCTTTCCTTTCCTCTGTATCTATGCGACATAAAACTTTGAGAAACATCTATAGGCATATCTAGATAAATCACTAAATCTGGCTTTGGAAGGCCAAGTTTCACATACTCGTAGTCTTCCATCCAATTTATATAGCTTTTCCATTCCTCCTTAGGCAACTTTTCAAGCTGATATATCGCATTGGACGTTGTATATCTATCCGCAACAATGATCTGTCCTTTTTCATATCTGCTTTTCCACAACTTTGCAAAACTAGCGTACCTATCCACCGCAAAAAACGAAGTAGCCGCATAAGCATTCACATCTTCTGGTCTTTTACCAAACTCAGCGTTTAAATACATCCTGACTAATGACGAAGATGGTTCACTATAATTAGGAAAACTTACTTTGCAAACATTAAAGTTAAGTTCTCTTAATCTACTACATAATATTCTGGTTTGTGTAGCTTTTCCACTGCCATCCAGCCCTTCTATAACAATAAGCTTTCCTTTTTTCATCTTTTCACCTTTTTTCATTTTTATTTTTTACAGTATTATAACAAAATTGACTCTTCAGTTCAAATTTTAAAAAAATTTGACTTTGCTACTGTAATGTAGTATAAATTTTGTATCATAAAAAATTAAAGGAAGTTTATATATGAGAATCCTTATTTTGTCTGCATCTACCGGCGGCGGACACATGAAAGCTGCTAAAGCTATAAAATCTTATATACTTAAAAATAGCTCAGAGTCTACTGTTGAGATCGTAGATACGCTAGAATATATAAATCACATGTTAAATAAAACTGTCAGCGATGGATACTCATACATAGCTAAGAAAACTCCAGCTATATTTGGGACGATTTACAATGCCTCAAATAAAGAAAATAAATTCAACGATCTAATAGTTAACCTTAATAATTTATTCAGTAAAAAACTTCTGACATTGCTAAATGAATTTAAACCGGATGCCATCATAGCAACGCATATGTTTCCCAACGAAATGGTTTCAAACCTTAAAGGACAAGGCAAAATCTCCATCCCTTTGATATGCATAATAACAGACTACGCTACGCACAAGACTTGGATAAGCAAAAATGTTGATGCCTATATAACCGCAAATGAGGAAATGTCAAATTCCATGATTGAATCTGGCGTTAACAAAGACATAATATACTCTTATGGTATACCTGTTGAACCAGAGTTCTACATAAAAAATGACAAAGATAAGCTCCTACGCAAGTTAAATTTAAACCCAAACAAGCCAACCATACTACTTATGGCTGGAAGTTTTGGTGTTACAAACATTTTGGAAATATACGATAATTTATCGGAAATCAACTACGATTTCCAAGTGGTTGTCATTACCGGCAAAAACGAAAGGCTATATAATACATTCAAAAAAAGGCTACATCTTGAACATGAAAGCGTCACCAGAAAAGTACATGTTAAAACGATAGATTTTATAAAAAAATCAATAAAGGTACACTCTGAAAAGCTAGCAGGCATAAAACTTTACTGGCACAAAGAAAAGAAAATTAAACCAACTAATCTCATTTTCTTTACAAATAAAGTCTTTGAGTATATGCAGGCTGCGGATTTAATAATAACAAAACCGGGCGGACTTACAGTATCTGAGGCATTGGCTTGCAATTTACCAATGGTGCTTTTCAATGCTATACCCGGGCAAGAAGAAGAAAACGCCAATTTTCTTGTAAAAAACAACATGGCTATAAAAATAAAAAACAGCAGCCAAATAAAAACTACTGTAAAAGATCTTATAAGTAACGAAAATATGCTAAAGTCCATGAGAGATTCTTGCAAGACGTTTGATAAATCTCAAGGTAATGAAAATATATTAAAATTAATAAAAAGTTTGATAGAACAATAAAAACCAACATTTTACCCTCATTTTCGAATATTTTCAAGTTTTTTTATAATTATAATCTATAAGTAAGTTTATGAGGTGAATGTTGAATGTCATTAATTTCTTGCGATGACTGTTGCATCTATCAGAAAGATGGGTATTGCACATTGGAAACACCAACCGCCGTAAACAATTCTACAGCAGTTGGCTGTGCACACTATGTAAGTTTAAATAAAACATCTTTGGAAAATATTAGCACAACGCAGCAAACGCCTCTCTAACATTTTTAACGCCAATTAAATCTATGTTATTACTTGACTTATTCTGTAGGCTCCTTAGGTTTTGAAATGGTAATATGCACCTTTTAAAACCTAACCGACTCGCTTCAGATATCCTTTCTTGAGCAAAAGATACTCCCCTTACTTCTCCTGCCAGACCTATTTCTCCAAAAGCTAAAATATCTTCGCTTATCACTTGATTTTTTAAGCTCGAAATGAGCGACAACGCCACTGCTAAGTCAGAAGCTGGTTCATCTAATTTAAGACCACCTATTACGTTAACGTATGTGTCTAAGTTCGAGAAGAAGTAACCGCATTTTTTCTCAAGTACTGCCAATATCAAAGATAATCGATTATAGTCAAACCCTGTGGACATCCTTCTTGGATTTCCAAAATTTGATGTAGCGGCAAGGCCTTGAACTTCAGCAAAAATAGGACGTGTTCCTTCCATAATGCAAGAAACACACGTTCCAGAGGTATTTTTGGGTCTATCTGAAAGCAACATGACAGATGGATTTTCAACCTCTTCAAGTCCTGCACCTGTCATCCTAAACACTCCTATTTCATTTGTGGAACCATACCTATTTTTTATGCCGCGCAATATGCGGTACGACATTTGTTTGTCTCCTTCAAAATATAAGACTACATCCACAATGTGCTCTAAAACTTTCGGTCCGGCTATTGCTCCATCCTTATTCACGTGTCCTACAATTATAATCGGAATATCTAAAGTCTTGGCTGAGCGCAATAAAGCATTTGTACATTCTTTTACTTGCGATATACTCCCAATGCTTGATGAAATTTCTGAGTTGTTCATAGTTTGAATCGAATCGATTATAACAAGATCTGGCTTTCCCTGTTCCATCTCTTGCGTCACTATTTCAACATCTGTTTCTGCTAAAATGTACAAGTTCTCGTTTTTTACATTAAGGCGTGTTGCCCTGAGTTTTAGCTGATGCCGAGATTCTTCCCCTGAAACATATAATATTTTTTTATCCTTATCTACATTATTGCAAACTTGCAACAATATGGTCGATTTGCCTATGCCTGGATCTCCCCCAAGCAACACCACAGAACCTTTGACTATACCACCACCTAAAACTCTATCTAACTCTTTTAATCCGGTTTTGTATCTTTCATCCTCAGAGCTTTGAATATCAGCTAAAAGCGTAGGTTTGCAGTGCTCTGTGTTTGAATATTTAGACCCTGTATTAGATCTTTTAGGTGGTTGCTTTAACGTTTCTTCAAGAGTGTTCCAGCTTCCACAGTTTGAACACTGCCCTGTCCATTTAATAGATTCATGTCCACATTCACTGCATACCCAAACTGATTTTAACTTTGTGCCCACATATAACACTTCCTTTTGTTTGTGACATGGTACTGTATATTTTAAAATATATTATTTTTTCTTGCAAGTATATTAAAATTTTCAGATAGCACTCGGGCGCAGCCCTTTTCAAAATGTTTTTACATTTTGAAAAATTCAAAGCAAAGCCTTTATGGCTTGTTTTGAATAGCCTAAATAAATTTTATTTAGGCTGGGCTGCGCCCCCTCACTTAGCTATTTAACTTTTAAGCAATGAACTGTTAAGTATTCCGCAATAAATAGAAAATGCTACTTTGAGCTTATAATCCTCGTCTAGCAATTTGCTCAACTCTTCGTCATTAGAAACAAAGCCACACTCCACAATCACTGCCGGCACTTTAGCATTATGTAAAATATAAATTTCTTTACCAGCCGGTTTAGTTTCCCTTTCGTTATCCGGTTGTATAAGCTGTTTAAATGAATTTCTTATATTTTCAGCTAAATTAAGGCTTGATGAATTATTTTGCGAGTAAAATACCTGCGTTCCATAATATTTTTTATCTGTAAACTTATTTTGATGAATGCTAACTAAAATGCTGTTAGGATTAGAATTTATTATTTCTAACCTATTTTTCATATCCGAAACTTTTTTACCCCTTAGCGACTCAGTATTTTTTTCATCATAAATTGCACAATCTTCTTGTCTGGTCATTATAACTTTTACTCCGGATGAAACCAACATATTTTTTAACTTTTGTGCAATATCTAAATTTATATCTTTTTCAAATACACCGCTATCCGATACCGCTCCGCTGTCTTCTCCACCATGTCCAGGATCTATCACTACTGTATCGAACCCTCTTCCTGGCTTAGCGCAGGCTCTCCTTGAAACGTTCATATATATATTTCCAAGCAAAACAGAAAAAGTAAGATAACCAGATATTATCAGAAAATAAAATGCAACATCCTTATGAATTTTCTTCATAAAAATTCACCTCTGTAATACTTATGTTATCTTCTTTTAAATATTTACAAAATAGAAAAATTATATTTGCTAAAAGTCCTTCAGCATATCTTCCCATTACAAACTAAAAACCCTGAGCAAAATTCTGTTCAGGGTATATTAATTTTAAAACTATTTTATAAAATGTATTAATTTATTCATGCGGTGATTTACACCTGACCTTGAAAGCTTTGGCATTAAACTTTCACCTAACTCTTTTAAAGACGCTTGCGGATTTTTTAACCTTAAAAGTGCCAGTTCTTTTAGTTCACTTGGCAAACTATTAAGCCCGATTTTTTTTTCAATTTCCTTAATAGCTAGAATTTGTTCAGTAGCTGCCACTACAGTTTTATTAATATTTGCCGTTTCAAAGTTATTAGTCCTATTTATTTGGTTTCTAGCTTCTTTTAGCATCTTCACTTGCACTAGCTCCATAACGCTTGCAGTAGCTCCTATAAAAGTCAAAAAATCCATTATATTGTCAAACGATTTCATATAAACTACAAACCGATTTCTTTTATACACACAATTTACATGCAATTCTAGGTCCAAGCCCGACAATATTTCTTTTAAATGTTCCGCTTTTTCTTCGTTTAGCACACTAAACTCCAAGTGATAACCTAAACTTGGTTCAGCTAAGTTGCCGCAAACTAAAAATATTCCTCTTAAGAAAAGTGACAGTGCTTTTTGATTAAAAGTTTTGTAATCAAGTCCTTTAAACTTTTTTAAAATTCTGATCCTGTCTTCATCAATAGGCACATTTAAAAAGTACAGATCACTGGAAAAGTTTTTTCGGCATATTGTTTCTGTTATCACTCCAAAGTGCTCCGATAAAATTTCTGAAATTTTGCTGCATAATAAGCCATTCTCTGTTTTTAAAATGTTTTCCGAACTTTCGCTAAAAATTTTTGCATAACTTAAGATACCATAAATTTCACATACTTCATTTTCCACTTCGCTTTTTAAATAGCACAGTTCCTCTTTTACCTTGCAAGAAAAAGTCACCTAAACATGCCTCCTCAAGGTTTAGCTTTAATCGGTACATCTTTATTTTTTGCTTGTTTCCTTGTTAATATCTCTATGGTTTGCACATACATTAAATTTCTTTTCTTTCAAATGTTCACACAGTAACTGCGCAATAGCAACCGACCGATGTTTTCCTCCCATGCAGCCTATGGATATAACAAGCTGACTTTTTCCTTCGCTGCAATAAAGCGGTATCATGTAATCTACCAGTGAAAACATCCTTTCTACAAAGCCCTTAGTTTTATCCCACTTTAAAACATATTCACTCACTTCATCTTCAAGACCCGTATGTTCCTTTAAACTCTCCACATAAAAAGGATTCGGAAGACATCTTACATCAAAAACCAAGTCCGACTCTAGTGGTACACCGTACTTAAAACCAAATGACAAGCAGTTTATAATCAATGTGGATTGACTTTTATTTAAAAATAAATCGGATATTCTTTCTTTCAACTGCGCAAGCGATAAAATTGAAGTGTCTATCACGTAATCTGCGTGATTTTTTATTGGTTTTAATACCTTTCTCTCAAATTCAATCGCCTTTAATATTGACCCTCTGTAGTTCATTAACAGAGGATGACGCCTTCGAGTTTCTCTAAACCTTTTTATCAATGCTTGGTCACTGGAATCCAAAAATAGAACCTTATATTCGCTGTTATTGCTGTTCAATTTTTCGAAAGGTTCGCTTAAGCTGTTGGATATGGTATCGCTCCTAATATCGGTTACCACAGCAACTTTTTTGTTAAGTTTATCCTCACTTTTTTTGCATAAATCGTAAAATACACCCACTAGCTGAGGTGGAATATTGTCAACACAATAAAACCCTATATCTTCTAAGAAGTGCATGGCGCTGGTTTTGCCCGCACCAGACATCCCCGTAACTACTAAAAAGTCCAAAAGTATCCCCCTTTGTAAGGTTAATTATCCACCTATCACTTTTACTTCATTTTCTAAAATAATGCCAGTTTCTGCAAAAACCTTCGCCGTAATTAGATCTATTAAGTTCAAAACGTCCTCACAAGTAGCATTGCCTTTATTAACTATAAAGCCACAATGTTTTTCGCTCACTGCTGCTCCTCCTATACTTTTCCCACGCAGTCCCGCTTTTTCTATCAAAGCTCCAGCAAAATTCCCAACAGGCCTTTTGAATATACTCCCAGCATTTGGATAATCCAACGGTTGTTTTTCTCTTCTTTTATCCATCAAGTCATCCATCCTATCTCTGATACAAGCCTTTTCACTTGGTTTTAATTTAAATACAGCTTTTGTAATGATATCATCAGCGCCTGAAAATCTACTATGCCTATATGAAAAGTCAAGCTTGTCGTTACTCAAAGTAACTTTTTCTCCATCCTTTGTGACATACGAGCAGCTGGATAGCACATCTTTAATTTCCCCATTATAAGCTCCTGCATTCATAAAAACAGCGCCACCAACAGTCCCGGGAATTCCAAATAAAAACTCTATACCAGAGAGTTCACTGTTTTCCGCATAAAGGCAAAGCCTTGTAAGCGTCACCGCAGAGCCACAGCTTATTTCATTTTTGGAAGATAAATTTATTTTTTTGAAGTCTCCATCAAGCTTTATAACTACTCCCCTTATGCCCTCATCGCGCACTAAAACATTTGAGCCATTGCCAAATATATAAAAAGGTATGTTTTCTTTATTTAGCCTATGTAAAAGTTCAATCAGAACCTTTTCTGTATTTACGGTCAAAAAAACGTCCGCATCTCCACCTATCTTGAACGTCGTATGTTTGCTCATAGGCTCATTGTACAAAACTGAAATAGATGTTTCATTTAAGCCATCAATAATTTCTTTATAATCCATCTAATGGGAATTTCCTTTCCTATGAAATTTTCAGTTATACATTAAGTATCCAATCTAGTTTGAAGTGCATTTAAATTATCTACAGAGTCAAATCCTAAATTAGCTAGCAATTCTTTAGCAGCATTATAACCCATGATTTTCTGACGGTTATTCATCGCCGCTACTTCAATAATAACCGCTAAGTTCCTTCCTGGTTTAACAGGAATCGTAACAACCGGAATGTCTATTCCTAAAATGTTTGTATATTCATTGTCTATGCCCATGCGGTCGTAAACTTTATTGCTATCCCAATTTTCAAGACTGACAACCAAATCTATATCTTTAGTCATCTTAACTGCACCCATACCGAAAATACTTCTTGCATTTATAATACCTATTCCTCGCAGTTCAATAAAATGCCGTATATTTTTGGGCGATGACCCTACTATAGATGTTTCACTGACTTTTCTTATCTGAACAGAATCGTCTGCCACCAATCTGTGGCCTCTTTTTATCAGTTCTACAGCAGTTTCACTTTTTCCTACCCCACTGTCTCCTGTGATGAAAATCCCTTGTCCGTATATTTCCATTAGCACACCGTGTCTAAGTACCCTTGGTGCAAGTTGTACGCCTATATAAGAAACCAACCTTGCTATAAAACTTGAAGTGATTTCAGATGTACGTAGAACCGGTATATTATTTTTCTTAGCTGTTTCCAGTATGGCCGGACAAGGTTCCCTGTTTTTCGTGACGATAATAGCCGGTGGATTTTTAGAGAACAACTTGTCCATTATTTCATATCTTTTATCTTCTGAAAACTTAAGAAGAAATGCAACTTCCGTATCTCCTATTACTAACAGCCTTGTACTATCAAAGTAGTCAAAAAAACCTGTAAGTTCAAGCCCTGGTCTAGTAACTTCCTTTGATGATATTAAAATTTTGCTCGGATCATCCGGCATAAATAAAGTTTGCAAAGATAATTTAGTCATTATATTTGCTAAAGATACTGTAAATTTCTTGCCCACAGTAAACCACCCATTTTACTTTTTATTTACCTTTTTGAAGCTATCTTTCAAAGATACAGCTCGGTTAAACACTAAATGTCCCTTTTTGCTATCTACATTATCAACACAGAAATACCCAAGTCGCATGAATTGATATCTGTCTCCCACTTGCGCTAACTCTAAACTTTTTTCTAGTTTACAGTTTTTTAAAACCGTAAGAGAATTTTTGTTTACGTATTCTATAAAATCATTTTCTGCTCTTTCAGGGTCAGCTACAGTAAACAAATTGTCATAAAGCCTTACTTCTGCATCGACTGAATTGCTGGCATCAACCCAATGAATAGTTCCTTTAATCTTTCTTCCATCGGGCGTGTTGCCACCTTTAGTTTCCTTATCGTACTCTGCGTAGACTTCCTCTACGTCCCCATTTTCACTGAGCTTAAAGCCTGTACATTTTACTACATATGCACTCTTTAGTCTAACTTCATTTCCTGGAAATAACCTAAAATATCCTTTTGTCGGCTCTGCCATAAAGTCATCAGACTCTATAAACACTTCTCTCGAAAATGTAATGGTCCTTTCACCATCCTCAGGCTTGTTAGGGTTATTTTCTATGCGTATCTCCTCTGTTTGATCGGCAGGATAATTTGTAATAATTAATTTTATCGGTTTCAGAACAGCCATCACACGTTTAGCATTTAAGTTTAAATCTTCCCTTAGGCAATGCTCTAAAAAGCCATAGTCCACAGTGCTATTAACTTTAGATACACCTATTCTGTCGCAAAAATTCCTTATCGATTCTGGAGTGTATCCGCGACGTCTAAGTCCACTGATAGTTGGCATTCTTGGGTCATCCCACGAAGCTACAAGTCCATTGTCAACTAGCAATTTTAATTTTCTTTTACTCATAACGGTATGATTTATGCCAAGCCTTGCAAATTCTATTTGTTTAGGTTTAGAAGGCAAGTCAAGATTATTTACAACCCAATTGTAAAGCGGTCTGTGATCTTCAAATTCTAATGTACAAAGAGAATGCGTAATTCCTTCAAGTGCGTCCTCTATAGGATGTGCATAGTCATACATTGGGTAAATGCACCATTTACCTTCAGTACGGTGATGATGCGTATGGCTTATCCTGTAGATTACAGGGTCTCTCATATTAAAATTTCCAGAAGAAAGGTCTATCTTAGCGCGTAGCGTCATAGAACCATCTGGGAACTCTCCATTTTTCATTTTTTCAAAGAGTTCTAAACTTTCTGCAATAGGCCTATCTCTTTCTGGACTAACCGCCGGGTTTGTTAAATCTCCTCTATTTTGTTTCATTTCATCCGCAGTCATTGTACAAACATACGCAAGCCCTTTTTTTATCAAATCTTTTGCAAAATTATACATCTGTTCGAAATAATCTGAGGCGAAATAGAACCTATCTTCCCAGTCAAAACCCAGCCATTTAACATCTTCTTTTATAGAGTCAACATACTCAACGTCTTCTTTACACGGATTTGTGTCGTCCATTCTAAGGTTACAAACGCCGCCAAAGTTTTTGGCCATTCCAAAGTCTACACAAATAGCCTTCGCATGACCGATGTGTAGGTATCCGTTAGGCTCTGGGGGAAATCTCGTGTGAATTTTTTGACCTTCATATTCCCCACCTGGACCTATATCTTCCTTTATAATGTCTTTTATAAAATTATTGTTGTCATCTTTCTCCCATACATTTTTCCGCATTTCTTCATTCATAAATAAAACTCCCTTCCGCTTTTCTTTGAAGGAAAAGCTTGGCAAAAGAAACTATGTTACGCCCTTAATAAATTTACTTCTAAAATTTTGTGATACCTCAGTCTCAAAAGGTTTTTGCTAAAGTAAATTATTCTTTACAAAAAATGTTTGCAAAATCTCCGCTCTTACTAATTTTACTTTGAAATTTTACACAGTGTGCCATTTTAAAAGTTTCATACTAAAGCAAATTTACTCTAAAAAACGTTTGTAAATTTTTTGTTCTTAAAAACTTCATTTTAAAATTTATAGTGTTTTAGCATTAAAAGCTCCATATTAAGCTTTTGCTACCTTATAGTTTTCTAAGCCCAATTTCAAGTCTTTTTAAAGTTTCATCTTTTCCTAAAATATCAAGAATCTCAATAGCTCCACCAGGTGTCACGCTCATCCCAGAAACTGCTATTCTAACGGGCCACATAATCGTTCCGTTTTTTAGGTTCAACTTTTCCGCAAGACCTATCAAAGCATCGTGTATGGTATCGTGACTCCAACTTTCAAGCTCTTGCAAAGTTTCAATAGCTTTACTTAAAATGCCTGGAACATTTTCTGGATTCGTTTTGCTTTTTTTGTTCACAAATAAGTCTTTATCATAATCCGGTAATTTAGCAAAAAATTTAACCATATCCGGTATTTGAGTAAGTTTTGTGACCCTTTGTTGCAAAATCGATGCCACTTTATTAAAGTCAAATTTTTCTTCATCCAACACGGTTTTGAAATATGGTCTTGACACTTCCAAAAACTTTTCTAAGGATAAATTTCTTATATATTCTCCGTTGAACCAAGTTAATTTATCATAATCGAAAATAGAAGGCGATTTAACTATCCCATCAACAGAAAAAACTTTTTCTAAGTCTTCAAGCAAAAATATTTCTCTGTTATCCTTAGGGCACCAGCCTAAAAGAGCAATATAGTTTATAACCGCTTGTGGTAAATATCCGTCATTTACCAAATCATTAAAGCTAGTGGCACCGTGCCTTTTTGAAAGCTTGGAAGTAGTTCCATCAGGATTTTTGCCCATTATAAGGGGTAGATGAACGTAAACAGGCGGAGTCCAGTCAAATGCTTGGTACAGTAAATTATATTTGGGTGTAGAAGAAAGATATTCACTACCCCTAACAACATGGGTTATGTCCATAAGATGATCATCTATTACATTTGCAAAGTTGTAAGTTGGATAACCATCAGTTTTAATCAATATCTGATCTTCAATTTCCTCGTTGTTTACGCTTATTTCCCCATAAACAGAGTCTGAAAAACTCGTTTTCCCGGAAGTAGGCACTTTCTGTCTTATAACATAAGGTGTGCCGGCATTTAATAAGTCTTCTATTTCAGCTTTTGTAAGGTTTCTACAATGCCTATCATAACCAGAAAATTCATTCCCATTCTCGTGAAGAGATTCTAGCCTCTCTTTCGTGCAAAAGCAATAATATGCTTTATCATTGTCGATAAGTTTTTTCGCGTAGTCTAAGTAACAATTTTTTCTCTCACTTTGAATGTAAGGTCCATAATCTCCACCAACATCCGGGCCTTCATCGTGTTCAATACCAACTTGTTTCAACGTATCATAAATTACATCAATAGCGCCGGGAACAAATCTTTCTTTGTCCGTATCCTCTATTCGCAGTACAAATGTCCCGTTGTTAGCTTTTGCTATTAAATATTCAAAAAGTGCTGTTCTCAAATTTCCTATATGCATAAATCCCGTAGGGCTTGGTGCAAACCGTGTTCTGACTGTTTTGTTTTTCATAACGATTTCCTTTCTTTTACTTTTAAGCTTTAAAACTTTATAAAACATCTCATGTAAATTATACATTATCATAGGAAAAAATCAAGTTGGCACAAAACTATTTTTAAAGTAAAAGCACCTAGCTTATGCGCTAAGTGCTCTCTTTTTCTCTATCTTTTTATACTTAGAAAATTCCTCTAAGCACATGTTCAATATCTTCATTTTCTCGGCGTTTTCTCTACCCACATATCTGTACATTGTAGCGTCAAATGCTAGCCCTGTTTTTCCTTCTTTGTTTTGAGGAGTCCTAGGTACAAAGCCAAAACTATAGCAATTTTTAGCTAACCAATGGTGTTCATCTGTTTTAAAAAAATCATCAGAATCCAACTGATCTTTCGTTATTTTCACGGTTAAGCCAGACTCACAGTCTCTGAGGGTTGATATTTCCTTTTTAGCCATGTCTTCCGCACAAACCATCGTTAAGCCTTTATTTTTCATCAAGTCTGAAACAGTCTTTTCGTATAGTTTATCAGTTTCGTCCTTTGAAATGTAACCATTTATTAAATTTAAATTAATTTTATCTTTTTTCGCACAAGACAGCATGTCAGATAAATCCTTCACCATCCTGTCATCACAAGCTATTCCATGAAAATTTGTAAGTTTAGGAACATTTTCAACTTTTAACAGGCTAAGTTCATTTTCATCATCTGAATTTAAATTTATTATTTCTCGGTTATTGCCTTTCAAAAAAGAAAATGAATTTTCATTTTTCTTTGCCGATAAAAAAATCCCTATAAGTAGAACGCATATTGCTAAAATAGGTGTACAAGCTAATATAATTAACTTCCTTTTTTCGCGAGGGTCTTTTCTCTTTATTTTAAAATAAAGTAAAAATTTCCTGTTAAACATTTTTTTGAAAAAGTTTTTATCTTTTTCGCATAAAAATAAAGGTTCCGGAACAGTTTCTTTGAAACTATCAATTCGAATTGTTTCGTCATTTTTTAAATCTAATATTGACATTTTTATTTAACTCCATACAAAAAATATAATTTTATTTTATAACAATTCGACCTTTTTTTCAAGTAATAAAATTTAAATTTCCATTTTTACAAAATAATTTAATTATGCTATACTAAATGTCAATTGATATTATTTTGGAGGTAATGAATGAGAAAAACAAAAATAGTCTGTACGTTGGGGCCGGCAACGGATAATGAGAAAGTACTAAAAAAATTGATGCTGGCCGGCATGGATGTCGCTAGGTTAAACATGTCGCATCAGGAAAGAGAAGAACAAAAGGTCAGAGCTGACGCTGTAAAGAAAATACGCAAAGAACTTTCCTTACCTATAGCTTTGCTCCTGGATACTAAAGGACCTGAAATTCGCATCGGGAAATTTTCTACCTCTAAAATAGATCTGAAATTAAATCAAAAATTTTGCTTACTTATGGACGATGTAATCGGTGATGAGACAAAGGTTAGCGTAAGCTATAAAGATTTGTACAAAGATGTTAAGCCCGGCGTAAAAATATTAATCGATGATGGGCTTGTTGAACTTGAAGTAAAAAATTGTTCTGAAAAAGTCATAGAATGCACAGTTTTAAATCCTGGAACGCTTTCCGCCAACAAAAGTATAAACATTCCAGAAATAAGTTTATCTCTTCCTTTTATAAATCCAAAAGATAAAAAAGATATAAAATTTGCTGTGCAAGAAGATTTCGATTTCATAGCGGCTTCCTTTACGCGTTCAGCTGATGATATCAGGCTCTTAAAAAAAGAGCTTTGTAAAAATAATGGCGATCATATAAAAATAATTGCTAAAATTGAAAATTCCGAAGGCATTAAAAACATAGATGAAATATTGACCGTGTCCGATGGAATTATGGTTGCGCGAGGAGATTTGGGAGTTGAAGTTCCAATTGAAGATATTCCGATTATCCAAAAAAAGCTTGTGAAAAAAGCTTGCGCTACTGGAAAGTATGTTATCATCGCCACACAAATGCTGGACTCTATGGTAAGCCACCCTCGCCCAACTAGAGCCGAATGCACAGATGTCGCAAACGCCATATACGACGGCACTGGTGCCATTATGCTTTCTGCTGAAACAGCAGCCGGTAAGTATCCTGTACAAGCTGTAAAAACTATGGCAACCATAGCGGAACGAACCGAGCAAGATGTAGATTACAAGAAAAAGTTCTCAGAGATGGATTTACCTGTTAAAGCTACTGTCACGTCTGCTATTTCACATTCTACATGTGCTACGGCTCATGAACTCGATGCTACTTGCATTATAACAGTTAGTAAGTCAGGTCGAACTGCTGAAGTTATTTCAAAATATAAGCCAGCTTGTCCTATTTTAGCTGGTACCACCAGTAAAACTGTCATGAGGCAAATGAATTTACTTTTTGGTGTCACGCCGCTGTTGATGAAAGAAAAAAAAGGTATAGACGAATTGTTTGATCATATAGTAAGTGCTGTTTATGACAAAGGTTATGTAAAAAAAGGCGATTTGGCAATTTTAACTGCCGGCATTCCTTTTGGAGTTTCCGGTACTACAAATCTCCTTAAAGTACAACTTATAGGAAATGTTTTAGTTTCCGGCACAGGCATAAATAAGTACCATGCTTGCGCGAATCTTTGTGTGTGCCAAAACGAACAAGAAGCAAAGAAAAATTTCATCCCGGGCGACATTTTGGTAATACCTGAAACTTCAGATAAAATCAGCAAGTTATTGAAGGAAGCAGCGGGCATCATTACTGAGTCTGACGGGCTAGACTCGCATGCTGCAATAACTGCCAATAATCTTTGCAAGCCGACCATTGTAGGTGCTAAAAATGCCACAAAACTTTTAAAAAGCGGAACAACCGTCACGTTGGATGCAGCTAAAGGGATAGTTTTTAGCAATGTAGGATTTGCTTGAGTTAATAAATTTAATTTTCTTGATAATTAATTCGTACCAGCGGGACAAGCTTATGAGAAAAAATTCACACACAACATAATTCTAGGGACTCTATTAAAATTAAAAACCAGCCATTGTGACATGGCTGGTTTTTAATTTTACATTATATAATTTTCATATCTAATATTTTTGTACAATTGAAAAATATATTAATTTTTTTTGCTGTTCTTGTGAGAAGTACTTTTATTCTCTTTTCCGTCGCAGTTACATGAGCCATCTTCGTTTTTTTCGCCGTCTTCACAGTTACATTCTTTTCCAACTTGAGTATTTCCTTCACACTCACACTTATCTTTACTGGTTTTGTCATCTTCATCACAATGGCAAAATTCACCTAAAGATTCCTCCGTACAGCTACACTCTGTTGGTTCAAAAAAGTCTAAATCATCTTCAACAAAGTTCCTATAGTCAGAATAGTTTCCTTGCATATTTACTTGAATCAATCTCTCTTTCAATTTTGAGATTTCTTTTTTAGACTCATCTATAGAATCACAAATCTTCTTCATAGCATTGTCCGGTACGTCCCTTAAGTCCTCATAATAATGCTTACCAAGAGTAATATAGGATCTAATAATTGAATCTGACTCCTTCTTAATAAGACGTTTAATTTTCGCTGTTTTGGTAAATTTGCGGTTCTTTTCTACCACAAAATCAATCGCACTGTTAACAGTTTCTCCAACGTTTCTCAAAAATTCCATACAACAACCCCCACATTATTTTATACCTATTTTTATATTATACACCAGCATTTGAAAGTTTCAATATAAAAAATTAATTTATTTTTCTAAATTAGTTTTATCCATAAATTCACTTTTATAAGGTCAATCGTTAATTATTTTAGAAATAAAATTTGTGATTTCTTTTGTAATTTTTTTAGATTCGCTAAAACTTTTGCCCACAGCAGTTATATAAGCCTTTATCTTCGGTTCAGTCCCGGAAGGCCTTATCATCAATTTATTGTTGTTCTCCAAATAAAACGACAAAACGTTCGATTTAGGCAAGTCGATGTTGGTTTCTCTTCCTGTTGCAATATCAAGTTTTTTAAGGACACTGTAGTCCGCTATCTTTACAACTTTATAACCAGCAATTTCATTAAAAGGCTTTTCCCTTAAGTTATCCATAATTTTTGCCATTTTAGCAGAACCTTGCGCACCTTTAAACCCAAAATTCAAAACTGTATTTTCATAAAACCCGTATTTTTCATAAAGGTCATTTACAAAGTCAACTAAAGTTTTATTTTGTTTCTTCAAATATGCGGCCAATTCGCAGATCAACATAGAAGCCACTACCCCATCTTTGTCTCTAACGTATGTTCCCGAAAGATACCCATAGCTTTCCTCATACCCAAAAACAAATCTATACTCTTGTCCTTTCTTTTCAAGCCCTAAAATTTGTTCTCCTATATATTTAAAGCCTGTCAGCACTTCCTTCAACTCGCAGTCATATCTCTCGGCTATCTTATCCGTTAAATCCGTAGAAACAATGGTTTTCACCGCAAAAGGCCTTTGAGGCAAAGTGCCATTTAATTTTCTTTGAGATAAAATATATTCAAACAGCATTATTCCAACTTCGTTACCGCTCAGGAAAGCGTATTCATTTTCATTTTTAACCGCTATGCCCAGCCTGTCACTATCCGGGTCTGTAGCCACTACGAGGTCTGCATCTACCTTTTTTGCCAAATTCACAGCAAGTGACAAAGCTTCCCTAGCCTCAGGGTTTGGGTACTTGCAGGTGGGAAAGTTGCAATCCGGGTTTTCTTGCTCTTTTACCACGTGTACGTCATCTACGCCTATTCTGTTAAAAATTTCTCTAACGAATTTGTTCCCAGCTCCATTAAGCGGAGTATAAACTACCCTAAGTCCAGAGCTTTTACAAATATTTTTATTTATGCTTTGCGCTTCTACAGCATCTAAATATTTCTTCTTTAAATTATCTTCTATAAATACTATTTTGCCTTCACTTACAGCTTCATTAAAGTCGGCTGTTTTTACATTGAATATATCTACTTTTTCTATCAGTTCGTAAACTTTATTTGCCGATTTTTCCGTCATTTGGCAACCATCTGGTCCATAGCATTTATAACCATTGTAGTTTGAAGGGTTATGGCTGGCCGTTATCATAATGCCCGCACTGGTAGATAAAGACCGCACCGCAAAAGATAAAAATGGCACAGGGCAAAGTTCTTTTACTATATATACTTTTATTTCATTTGCGGCTAAAACTTTAGCAGCTTCTTTTGCAAAAAGATCTGATTTTATTCTTGAGTCAAAAGATATGGCAACACTTGGTTTTTTGTAATTCAAGTTTAAATAATCTGCAAGGCCTTTCGTAGCTTTTCTTACAGTGTAAATATTCATCCTGTTGCTACCTGCACCTATTATCCCTCTAAGTCCTGCCGTTCCAAAGTTCAAGTCTTTGTAAAATCTGTCGTATATTTCATTTTCGTCATTTTCTATTTTTTCAAGATCTTCTATTAAGTCTGCGTCTTCAGCAACGCTTTTTCTCCAGAGTTCATAAATTTCTTTTTCTTTCATTCAGGTCGCTCCTTCTTAATCATTACTTATAGTTATTTTAACACAAAATCATTAATGATAAAATATACGAAAATAAAAACATGATTTTTATTTGCTTGAATATATTTTAATAAAAGGAGGATTCATCACATGTTTGTTTTTACAGTAAAATCTAAAAAAATAAAATTATTTTTACTTTTTTTTATTTTAATAATAGCAATAATAATCGGGGTTTCTATATTTAGATCTCAACACCACTTTGATGAAGGCATACCAGAAAAGTACAGCACGTGCGCAAAAACTAATGAAGACAGAGTTAATTTTTTATCTCAATTTGGGTGGCAGGTAAATTGTGAGCCACTAGAAATGCAAAAAGTTACGGTTCCTGAAACATTTAACACAGTTTATGAAAAATACAATGAAATACAAAAAAAACAAGGAATGGATTTAGAAAAATACAAAGGAAAAGCATGCGTTAGGTACACTTATCAGGTCTTAAATTACAAAAATATTTCTGAAGGTGTTCGTGCTAATATTTTAGTTTACAACAACAAAGCCATAGCCGGTGACATTTGTTCCGTAGATCTTGGTGGTTTCATGCATAGTTTCTTAGAGCAAACCGGTACGTCAAATAACAGCACCGAGGTAAAACCAAGCATTGCTATTAATAATGATGAGCCCATTAAAAGCACCTTTAACCCGACTTTAGAGCCAGACCCGAGAATGCCAAACGCTCCTGTAGACTAAAACTTGAATTTGCAGTTCAGATAAATAAAGAACTCCCTTTTAAAAGGGAGTTCTTTCACTTTACATATCGTCTGGAACCAAGAGACCGTATTTTCCGTCTTTTCTGATATACACCAAGTTTATTTCGTTTGTTTTTTCATTTCTAAACATATAAAATTTGTGACCTATCATGTTCATTTCCAATATCGCATCGTCTATTGAGATTGGCTTTACCGGGAACTTTTTCTTCCTGACAATCTCATATTCTTTCTCATCTTTAATTTCACTTTCATCAACTGGAAAACATTGTTCTATTGAACCTTGACGGAACCTTTTTTCGAGTTTTGTTTTATTTTTGCGAAACTGTCTAGTCAATGCATGTAAGACCTTATCCAATGACTCGTTCATATTGAGTGAAGTATCCTCCGCTCTGTAAAATTTGCCATTGTGGTTGATCGTTATTTCAACAGTTTCCCTGTCCTTTTCGAGCGTAACCGTTACATTTGCCATTGTATTGTCATCAAACATTCGGTCGAATTTCGAGAGCTTTTTTTCAACAAGTTCTTTGAAACTATCCTTTAAGGTAACTTTTCTGCCTGTAATAAAAACCTTCATCTAAATACATCTCCTCATAGAAATAATTTACATTTAGTGACGTTGTTTATTATAACACAAAGAAGAATAATATACAATACAATAATAGTAAAATAAACTAATTTTGAGCGGAATTTCTTAAATCTTTCCTAGCTTGCCTAAGCTCAGTTATGCTGTTCATCAGCACATCGTCTGTTTTTTTCATGAGTTCTTCTACGTACTCATTTGCTGCTTTTTTCATATCCCTAGCTTTTATTTTTGCCTCGGAAATGATACTTTCCGATGTTTCTTCTGCCCTTTTTACGAGCTCATCGTGACTTAAAATATTTTTTGCTTTCTCCTGAGCAACTTTTATGATCGTACTAGATTCAGTTTTGGCATCTTCGATTATTTGAGCTCTATCTGCAACAATTGCTTTTGCTTGACGCATTTCATCTGGTAAAGATTCCCTTATTTTTTCAAAGTTTTCTTTTATTCTTTCCACATCAACAAAAACTTTTCCCTTAAAAAGGGGCAAATTCCAAGATTCATCTAAAATTTCTTCCAGTTCATTTAAACACTCTTCTATTTTCATAATCAAACTTCCTTTACATAAATTTTTTTTCTATATCTTTTATTATTTCTTTGGGAACAAAACTTGAAACATCTCCGTGGAAACTAGCAACCTGTCTAACTAAGCTTGAGCTAATATACATATTTTCTGGACTACTAGGTAAAAACACAGTTTCGATATTATCATAAAGTTTTTTATTTGTTAAAGCTGTCTGCAATTCGTACTCAAAGTCAGAAACTGCTCTTAGACCTCTTACTACTACATTGGCACTCATTTTTTTTGCAAATTCCACTAACAGTCCATCGTATGATGTTATTTCAACATTATGTAAACATTTTAAAGACTTCTGCAATAAGACCTTTCTTTCCTCTATCGAAAAGACCGTATTCTTTTCTTTGTTTATAAGTACTGTTACTACTACTCTGTCAAAAAGTGCAGAAGCTCTTTTTATAATATCCACATGACCTATAGTCACAGGGTCAAAGCTTCCCGGGCATATTGCTACTCTCATACACGCAAATGCTCCTTTTATATTTTCCTAAACATTTCAATTATTATTTTACCATATTTCATTTTTTTGCACAAATTAAAATTTTCACCTATTTTTTCAGGTAAAATTTCATCATTAGGATGTTCACAAATTATAATTCCATCCTTATTCATAATCCCAGCTACCCTTGGCAAAGCCTTTTGTAAAATCCCTTTTTTATACGGCGGGTCCAAAAATGCTATATCGAAAAATGTCTTGTTTTTTTTCAAAAATGTAAAATAGTCAGTATTAAAAATTTCTGCTTTGTCGTAAAATTTACACAACTCTAAATTTTTCTTTATAACGCTCACAGACTCTCTAGAGGAATCAACCAAACTGGCGCTCAAAGCCCCTCTGCTAAGTGCTTCTATAGCCATTTGTCCCGAGCCTGCAAACAAATCCAGAAAGTTTTTCCCATCAATTTCAAACTGAATAGCACTAAAAATAGCTTCTTTGACTCTATCCGTAGTTGGCCTTACAGCTACACCGCTTAATGTCTCCAGGCGCTTGCCTTTAGCACTGCCAGTTATCACTCGCATAAGACATCACTCCTGTGTAATATTATCTGCTATTTTCCGTTTTTTGTCAATACATATCAAAATAAGTCCTTCGATTAATTTTTCATGGAAAAATAAAAAAGCCCTATAGCTAAAAAACTATAGGAACTTTACTATTAGTTTATTTGAACGCAATGTAAACGTATTGACCGTATTTAAGGTTCAAATTTATAAAAACTTTGTCTACAGGGGTGGAAGTCGATTGATTAAGCGTTAGCTTATTTTCACTTAATGATATTCCTTTAGAATTTCCATACCCGGGACACGCTATAGCGTAATTGCATAAAGTGTAGTTGTTGCTAGCATCATATTTAGTTGGTGGCTGACTTTTTAAAAATACTATAATAAATTTTGGAGTTATTGGCAAAGTGTGTATGCAGTAACTTTCTCCGTCTCCAGCTAAGGTTCCAATAACCGCTGAATTTGAAATCGACTCTACAAACTCTTCCGTAATATGTAAGCTAGTGTCCGCTATATGAGTTCCCAGTATCGTGTCAATTATATTATTATCATTCACGAAATCTTCCCTTTTCGGCTTGTCGGTGGCAAGCCAGCTATTTAAGCTTAAATTCGTAGTTTTGTTTTCAGTTGGCATAACTTATCCTCCTTTATCAACTATTCTGAAATGTATTTATTTGTGACCAAGTCATATCTTTATCATCCATATCTTGAAAACTTAAATTTCTGCTTTCTATCTCACTCCATTTAAGTGGTCTAAAGTCTATTTCGTAGCTAAGGTGTGCAGGCAAAAACTCATTCGCTAAAATTTTTAAATCATCTTTTGAAATTGTCGTATCTAAATTTTCAAGACAGTTGATGTAGATACTATTTTCATTCGGATATTCTATCACTTCACACTTTATGCCTATGGCCAAAAGCGCTTTCTTTATATCCTCTTTATTGAAATCATTTGAAGTTATAGAATATCTATATTTGAGCATGTCACGTCTTTTCTCTACATCCAAGTCAGATTTTGCCGAAGTATACATCTTCTCTCTTAAAGTTAGCCCATAACTTTCTGCCGTATTTATAAAGTACTCTCTTTCAAGTTCATCAATACTATCTTTCACTAATTTTAAAGACTCAGCATAAGTTTGTAACTCTTTACAAACTAAACTGTCATCTTCTAAATTGTAAATCCCCAGTGGTTCTAATTTTTCTTTCATAGAATCAAGTATATTCATTATTTTAACCTTCCGTTATTGATATTGTCCCAGGTATCGCAAGTTCATCGTTGTCTACAACTTTATCAAAATCTAGATTCGATTTAAATGAATAATTTTTTACACCGTCAACTTCAAAGATTTTTTGGCCTATAGCCGCAAATATAACCTGCTCACCTATATGAAGCTCAGAGAAAAATTTATTTATTGCTTCTGTGCACTCTTCTTTTACTTCACTGAAAACATACCCTGCTTTCACAGTGAGACCAAGCAACACATCTACTTTCACAAGGTCCGGAGATTTCACTTTTACATCTACATTTATCTCCCTCAATTTACTTATGTCGCTTTGCACCGCCGCGATTAAATTTGAGTCTAATTTTGCACCCTTACCCGATACATAAATGTCAACAGTGCCATTACCTCTAGCCAAAGGAATTACGCTAGCTGAATAAACACCTTCGTATTTTAAAACTTCATTTTTATAAAAAGCAATATTGGTGCCATTTGGAATATTTTTATAACTTTCAATCAACCTTAAACGCAGCTCTTCATCACTTTCAGCATCATATCCTCCGGTAAAGGCTGTTGCATTTGTGACGGAGTCTATGCCAACAGGCGGCGTGATCATAACTTTTACAGTGTTCTGTGCTGTGTTTGTATTTTTTCCTCCAAGCTCAGACTTTGCATTTACAACGACCGATAAGTCTCCAGCTTTTAACGTTGCCTCTTCTATAGTTACATACCTTGTACCATCTGAGCTAGATAAACTACACACTGTCCCAAGCGGTATATCTACATCGTAGCTTAAAGCTGTTCCAACAGAAAAAGTCAGCGTCCCGCTTGAAGAAACTGCCAACTTTCTGGCTATTCCTCTCTGCTCAGCATGGTAGTCCAAATATTTGCCTGAAGCTGTCTTTACAAACATTTGATTTTTAAGCCATTCTATATTTGTATTTAAAGAAAAAATTTCACCGGCTAATACTTTCAGCCTTATGCCTATATCTGACGCTTCATCAGCGTCAAAACCCGTAAGCTCTGTAAACTTTCTTTGCATTCTTAATAGAGTATCTTCATAGTTTTCCATTATATTTCCATCACCACATCTTTCTCTTGTCCCATCACTATTACGGTAATTTTCAGCCTTAAATTTTCTTTGTCCTCTTGCTTTGTTACTTCCACATTTTTAACTGAAATATCTTCTTTCATATCGCAAAGTGTTTGTTGTACCAAAGCTTTAGCTTTATCGTTTATATGCTCATTGGTATTTCTAATGTTATATAGCTCGCTTCCTAAATTTCTATCATAAGCAAAACTGCCTTTTTTTACTTTCAGCATAATATAAATTTTCTGTAATATTTCATCTATTCCAAATATACTTTTTATTTTTCCTCTGTCATTTAAGCAAAAATCTCCATCATATATGGCTGTATCCAAATGTCTCTCCCCTTTAATATTCCTTTCCGTTTATAAAAACCTTGCCATTATTCTTCAAAATAATACTTGCTCCTCCAGAAGAATACAGCATGAGTTCACCGGGCTCTAAGTTTTCCTGTAGATTTACCGTTCCAGATAAAACACATTCATTTTCAGTTGGAATGATTACGACCTTAGACCCAACCGTGGGCGTAGACACTATTCCAAACGGAAATTGCATTTTTAAGTTCCTGCATTCTCTATCAGACTGAACAGTGACATTTGAAGCACTTGCACTGGTTACCTTCGCAAAAAATGGCTTAGAATTTTTTTCATTTCCAGAAACTATTTCATTTGACAGCCGCATCAAATCCCACTCCTTTGCAACACAATATCTGTCCTTTCACCATGCTCATTTAAAATATACTTTATCTTTACAACCTTCAATTTTTTGACTTCGCCTAAAGTATAATCATTTATCTTAGCAACGTCACCTACATCTACGAAAATGCTACCCGGGCAAGATAGGGTCACTTCAAAAGATTCACTGTTGCCGTTACTTATAAGCAAATCTGCATATGATGCCGGCGTTTTGAAACTATCACTCACATTCAAGTATCTCACCCGTTTTATGCCCCTATTTTTTCCAGCCTCATTTTCAATTTTAAGCTTATAATTTAACTCATTTGTCCCTTTTACAAAAACATCAGAGTAAACTTTACAGCGCTTGCTACTTTGGATAATTGAACTATAACGTATTGCATTATCTTGAATGTTTGAAAAAATAATTTCCTTTGAGCTTTCTTTTAAAGAACTGCCTGCATTAAGTATTCCATCTAAAGTAATTTTAGGGTAAATTTTCAGATAATCCCAACAAAAACTCTCAACAACTTCCCATTCACTCATACCTTTAGAAACCACAAACTCATTTGAAAAAGCTTTATCGTCTCCAACAAAACTTTTAAATCCATACGGCTTTACATGCCTATTAAATATCGTAAACAGCGACGGACGATAATATATTTGTGGGAGAGCTTCGTTATCTAGCAGCATCGCTGCTTTGCTCCTCGCCTCTATAGTAAAAAGTGACCCATTATCGTCTAGTTCTACGCTTTGTGTGTCTACAATGCCGTCAAATATCATTTCATTATCTTCATAAACTTCAATGCTCTTTATTTCATCTATTTTTTCGTTAAACAAAAAACTTGCCTCTAAGTCAGCCGTTGGGACATTTAATGACTTACTTATTTGAACTTTAAATGCATTTTTTAGCTCAAGTAGCTCATTATTTACAGTGAGTGCCATGTACTTCAAAACAGTCTCACCTTCTCCCCTACTGCTAAGTCATTCGGATTTTTTATATTTTTATTTAAGTTGAGTAAATTCTCTATTTTTACATTATATAAATACGATATGTCCCATAGAGTCTCATTTTCTGAAACTGTATGGTAATTAAACAAGCTTGTATTTTTAGCTTTTTGATCTGTGCATTCCCAAAACTCGAATGAATATCTCACTACGTTTGGCGTGGTTTCTCCTACTAAAGATAGTGACTTAAATATAGCTAAAAATGGAGGGATTTGTGGCAAAAATAAAAAGCCTTCGCCTCCTTCTTTAAACAGGTTAAAAAGAGTATCGTACTGGCTTAAACAGTCACTTCCAAAAAATTCACCTATGCCTTTTACTATGCGTTTTTTTCTGCCATAATCTTGAAATACACTCCCAAAATACGGGAGTGTATTTTCTTTTACGTCTCTGTTACTCAAAATCTCAATGTTTTTGGGGTTATGCGTCCATATGTAATTTTTATATTGCATAGCGCAATAATTCATATAAATACCGCCTTGTAATCATTTCTTAAATTTTTAAAGTTGTTAATTCAAAGTTCCATCCTTCTAACAGCTAAAATCTCAGCTTTTTCGATAGCACTTTTTCCAAGATCACCACTTTCCGAAATCTGAGTCCATTCACAGCCTGAATATTTCACTTTAGTCTTTGACTTATTTATTACTAAATCAAAATTGCTTATACTGTGAAAGTCAATCTTGTCATTAAGCGATTCTTCATTTAAACAAACCTTAGAAACTTCAATTTTATACTCCCTTTTCCCCGGGATAACTTCTACAGGCTCAAATTCTAAAAATGATTCTATATAAATTTGTTTATTACTTTCAGTCACTTTATAACTCTGTACATTTGCTAGTTTTTTTCCGTTAACTTCTATATAAACATCGTCACCTTTTTTTACATTTACACTGATCATTAAATTCCCCTCAAATTTAATCTTGCTGCATAGGCTCTTTGTGTCCAACTAGTAGCGAAACCTTCAGTTCACATTCTAAAGAAAAAGAAAAGATTTCTGCGTTATACTCAACCTTGCCACACTCGATTGACTGAATATTGTACTCTGTATCTTTACTTAAAAGTGATGAATATATTTTTGAAAAAACTTTATAGCAATTTCCACCATCTTCTGTTTTAGGACAATAAATTTTCATCCCAACGCTTATATCAGCAAGGTCTCCATAAACTTCAGCATCATCATTCAGACCCATATATCCGGAAAAAGCTCCAGGCGATATTTCTATTTGATTTATTCCTATAGTAACATATGTTTTAATGATTGGATTAGGAACTTTTTCCTTTAGCGAAGAACTTACAAACTTTACATTTCTAAGATCTTCATCAGCTGCCAAATATGCCTTTATAGATTCTGGTATCTCCAAAAACGATTCCATCAACTCTCATCCTCCTCTTTATATAGCTGAACTATAGCCCATATATAAACGATGTCATCTCCTAAGCATACCTTCTGAGCCCTCTTAACAACATAACTTTCTTCAGAAGTTTCCACCACTGTGTTAAAAGGATACAAGTCCAATCTTATATTATTTTTGCCTATATATAAAAACGACGAGCCATCTAAAGCCCCTATATCTGTGCATTTTCCTCCCGTAAAACTAAAATCTTTATGCCTAAATGGTTGAATAAAAGCCTTGCCGATTTGAGTAGTTTTTTCAGGAGATATAACCTTCACAACTCTTCCAAATTTGTCAATCATATTGCCTATACTTTCATATATCATAAATTCACACTTATAAAAAGCGCTTTGTCACCTCTCTACTTCTCATTCACGATAGATTAATAACAAACCGTTCTACTAAATAAAAATTCATCATCGATAAGTAAGTCTGAAGCATTTGCTTTTTCCTGTTCAAATATTTTATATGCTCTGTCTAAAATATTTTTCCCACTGCATTTTATTGACACATCGCCTGCAGAAAAAGAGTCTGCTTCGTCTCTAGATGACTTATATAAAGTATACTTATAAAAAGCTAGAGCAGCAGCTGCGGCATTTAGCCGCGCGCTTTCAGACTGCTCGTCTATGTTCTTCCTTATTTTTCTTTTTATCTCACTGCAAGCCCATTTAACTATTTCTTCAAAATCTGCTGCTTCAAGCAAAGTTAATCCTGAAATAATTGAAAATCTCTTTAACACATCTTCATTGTCCAAGAAAGTCCACTTCCTTTTCAGTTTAATTAAGAATTACTTGTACTCCAAAACTTTCGCAGCCGATTTGAATATTTTTCCAAACCCTACTATACTGCTAATTGTAGTTCTCTCCAACTGTTTATCTATCAATCTGTCATAGTCAACTATTATATCTCCTGCTTGCACCATCTCCAAAGAACAATTTTTATCTAGTCCTATCAAAGTTTTAGCAGTTACAGTGTCAGCTCTTAGCAGGTTTGCACCCAAAGGTGTTATCATTTTTCCAGTACCTTGAAAATCTAACCCCGCTGCAGCGTCCTTCATTTCGGTCATTGCTAAAATAGTCTGCATAGTTGCGGTGTTTGCTAAAATGGTATTTAATTCATATGGTGCAAGGCCTGCCCAAAGTGCCAGCAAATCAGCATAACTTATGCCGCTTTCCGATACTACATTTACTTTTGCAGCAGCGTTTGAGTTTCCATCTCCATTAACTAATACAGAAACTGCATCTCCAAGTTGAGCTTTTGCTATTTCAGTGCCAATTTGTCTTAACGTAACTGAAAATAAATCTAATCTGTTAAATCTTAGCGCTTCATAGGAAGATGAAATTACTCTACCTCTTTTTTTCATGCTCACCAATGCTGATTGGTTTGCTATAACTGTTTCTGGTATAGCACTGCCTTCATTTACTACATTGCCGCTTCCTTCGTCTGTGGTTAACGAAATAGCTCTATAATCTGTTCCATCTATTTTTGTAACAGTTGCTACAATGGACGGCAATATGCTAGCGTTAACCATACCTTGTTCAACTGCTCTTTTTATGTATTCCGGAAATAAAACTGCTGAATCTGTAGTTTCAAAAAACTTTTCAATTCTATCTGAATTTCTTCCATTTACTTTAATATCAAACCTTTTTAGTTGACGCTCATAAGCATCCAGCCCAGCTAGTTCTGTGCCCTCATAGTTTTCAGATGGATCTAGAGATTCCAATGCCTTTGTGAAATTTACATTATACATACCTTTTTCTAATTTTAAAGAATCATAAAATGCCATTTTTATTCCCCCAAATTTTTAAATATTTTTAATTAAATTTTAAATTCTGTGTTTTTCAGAGTTTTTTTATTTTTCACAGTATTTCTTGATGACGAAAGCTGTGGCCTTAACGGCAAAATCTCATCAACTTTCATTTTAAACGCACGTTGAAATTCCTTTAATTCTTCCAAAGTCATTTTTTTAGTCACGCTATCTATTATTTCGCCATGTATATTCGGTTGTGCCAGTAAGCAAAGCTTTATGACTTCCTTTCTCATTTCTTCTTTGTAGCTTTTTCCATCTTGAGCTTCAACCTTTAAATTTTCTATAAAATCAGCCAGTTGTTTTGCTTGATTACCTGAAATATTAAAATTTTTACCAGAGTTCAAACTTTTGATGATTTCGTCCAAATTTCTTACACCCCCTTTCTCATTGAGTGAAAAACTTTTTACAACACCCGCCTCTTTTTGCGCAGGAACCGCTACAAACGACCATTCATAGGCATCTATTGGGTTATCTAAAATATAGTGGCAAACTCTTTCCCCATACTTTTTACCTTTTACATGGTCGCAACTTGATAGTCTTGTATTTTCTCCACATATCGAGCACAAAATCTCGCTAACAGCGCACCCTACACTTATTTCCTTCTTTATGCCGGAGTCTATCTCCAAAATAAAATTATCATTTTGCTCAGTTCTTGGCATGTAAGCCTTGGCCTTTAGCCTAAAATACGGCTCTCCCAAAGAGTTTTTCTTGCCTTTCACTTCTTCCACTTCGCATGAGAAAATTCTTGCTTTCTGATTACTGCTTTTCATTTCATGGTCCAGTATTCCTGTTTTTCCCACGAAAAGTTCTGAAAGCCTTTGAAGGGCACTCTTTGTAAACCTTTCGTATTCTCTGTCAACTTCGTTGTCGCATAGTATTAAAGAAAAAACATAAACTTCGTCCGACTTAAGTGGACGCCTAGCAAGTTTATTTATAAGCTCCAAGTCTTCCTTACTCACCTCACCGTCATTAAAATTCTTAACTATATATCCATCTTTCATCTGCTCGTCTCCAATCTCTTTTCAATTTCAACTGCCTTGGCCATTGTTAAACGTGCATTTGCAAGTTCAACCTCATCTTGAAGATTTATGTTGTCCCAAATGATGTCAAATTCTGCAAAATAGCCATTAAGTTTCAGCCACATATTGCATATACGCGAAATAACTGGGTTTAATATCCTACGATAATACTCGAGTTCACTTGTAAGAATATCAGCCTGTTGAGTTGACATTTTTTCGGTAGTTGACCAAGATAACCCTAAGAGAAACGGCGGTATAGACAGTTTTGCAACTATTTGTTCCAGCATTTGCCTTACAGGTATTTGGCTGTCTAAAATCTGATTATCCGCCCCTATAACCTTAATATCTACGTCCCCAACCGCTATAAAGTCACTAAGAGGGCTGCTGGGACTCATAGTCTTCTGCCACTCGCTCGCTACTTGCATAGCCCTTTCTTTTGCATAAGCTTTCTCTCCTGCATCAGGTCCCGGCTTATAAGTTACTGCAAACCTTAAGTTCCCAACTCTTTCCCAGTTCACCCCTAAAGTGTTATAAATCGTAAGCAAAATGCCGCTTACAAAAGGCAGCCCTTTCAATATGGACGTCCCATAAGCATTGCCAGGTTCGGCATTTAAGGACGATACTATGACAAGTTCCGGGTACTCCAATGGGTATAATCTATTTTTTTCTTTTCTGCATATTTTAAGATCCAATGGGTTTTCTCCCAAAGTTAAGGCTACATCGTTCAAATTTGCATTATACAACGCAGATAGCGTGTCGCCGTTTACATCGGTTACCATTTCTCCCACGGCTGTCCCAAACGTCAAAAGTTGGTCTAAATATATTGCCATAAATGATTCAACCCCACATGACGATGAGTTCACTTTTACATTTGACAAAAACTTATTTAATTTTTTTTCTACTTCGGGATTTTCACAGCTTATCCTAAAGCCTCCCACAAGTCGCACTGTTTTATTTATCGCCGCATCTATTATCGGCACGGATTCCCTCAAAAGAGAATAAAGTCTCATCTCGTTACTGCTGATGCCCGGTACATATTTTTTCATCTCTCTGAACGGATTCATATTCCAATTGGAATTTACTGTTTGAACTGGTAAGCTTTGATTTGCTGACTTTTTTCTAAATATAGACAATGCCATAATCACTCCTTTATAATCTTATTATTTTTCAAGTGCGGTTGGCTGAAAGCACAAAAAAGGTATCATCTTCATCTCGCTCCATGAGTGTAGTTACGAAATACCTTATGTCATCCATAGCATGGTCATTTTCTTTCACCGGAACATCCTTGCTGACGGAATCTTCCCATCGATACAGACCAAACTCCCTTATTGAATCTTTGCAATTTTGACAGATGCGGATTTTTTTGTTTTTTAAAGCCGTAGATACTTGCCGTATACCGTCAACCACATTGTTTTTTGCCGGCACCACTTTGTATTTTCCATACCTTTTTATCAAAGTAATAAAGCTAGCCGCTGAAGGATCCACCGTAATCGCTTCTATTTCTAAGTCTCCAACTAAACTGCAAAGCGCTTTGTAATGTTCTTCATCTGTGCGTTGGAATCCCTCTTTTCTTGAATCGTAATAATATTCATTTAACCTATAAAACTCATCATTATATTTCCCCCACAAGCCAAACGATGCCGGATTCACTGTACCATAATCACAAGAAACAAAATACTTTTCAAATTGCAAGTCAGGCTTTTTACAGAACATCTCTGAATTTGACATTTCAGGGTACACAACGCCATGTACCGCTACCCACTTGCCCTCTATAAACCTTTCATAAAAAGTTCCGCTATAAAGATTTTCATATCTACGCCTAATTTTCTCCGATATAGACGGGTTGTCATTCATTGTAAAATGAATGTATAGAGCATTTTTTTTCTGGTTTTGCATTATCCATTCCTGATAAAACCAATGCTGTGGGTACTCTGGGTTACAGTTAAACCAGAACTTAGAATTTTCCCTTGAACAGCGTGCAAGTGCCTGTTCCACAAAGGATTTTGGCATTAGTGCTACTTCATCGAACAACACCCCGGATAACGTCATGCCCTGTACCAAAGCTGCTGAAGATTCATCTTTACCGCCGAATAAGTAAAATTTGTTTTTTTTAGAACAGCTCGATATTTCTAAGACATTTTCAGATAATTTTAGCTTGCATTCAAACCCTAAATTGCCCAAGAGTGGTACTATCGGATCTACAAAATTACGCTTTACAGAGCGTATAGTTTTACCACATATTGCAAAGCTTGCATTATCAAACTTATAAAAAGCCCAAGATATAAAAGAAATGCCCATGCAAAGGGTTTTTCCGCTACGTATTGCACCGTCACAAATTATAGCGTCGCAGGTTTTATATGGACTTTTGTCGTGCCACCACGTTAAAGCTTTAATTTGTTTCTTTGAAAATTCTTTTACTTCCAAGAAATTCTTCCTTTCATTCTTCGCAGGAGCCATTAAATACAGTTGTGCCTCTTTCTATAGCATCGTAAAAAGTTAAAGCTTGTTTTTGAGAAGAAAAATTCATTTGTTGTAATTTTTCCAAAGCCTTTATCCGGTCGAAAAATTTTATTTCCATTGCACCATCTTTAAGTTTTTTTATTTCTGATATATTAAATAGATCCAATTCATTTATTTCGTTTAAGTTAAAATTTTCAGAATAGACTAATTTAATTGCGTCCACTATGCTCCCAAATGCCAGCCGTTCATAACCGCTGCAAGCCATATACAAAAGATTTTTTTTCTTCTGTTCATACAAATTTTCTATTTCCTGGTTTATTTCCTTTCTGCAAATAAGTTTACTGCCATATTTTTTAGATTTTTCTCCATATCCAGCTTTTAAAGCCGATTCTTCTATATTTCCTGTGTTCACATAGAAAAAACAAAACTGTTTTTCTTTTGCTGTCAATTTTTTTAGATCACTTTTCATTTACTACCTCCCATTTTTCAATTTCAACATAAGATAAAAAAACTAGAATTTTTGCTTTAACGCATGAAACTTTTGTTTTTATTTTTTTATAAATACATTTTTTCCTTTTTAAATTGGCTTTTTTTGAAATAATATGGTATTATAAAAACATTGAAAATTTAATCACGGGGGACCATTAAATGAAAAAAAAAATTAAAATTTTAATATTACTTTCAAGCTTCTTAACATTCGCGTTTTTGCCAACCCACTTTGCGTTTGCCGCTACTAAAAGTAAAGCACCAGAGTCAAAAAATGTTAAAAGCGTCACACAAAGCACCGACAAAAACTTAAATAAACCCAAAAATGAGCCAAAAAAACAGCCTGATAAAAATCAGACTGTAAAAGCAACTTCCGTTACCACAGTGCCTAGTCAAAGCAAACCTACTAAATCTAGCAAGGTTTCTCAAAATAAAGAAAACACAAAGGTTCAAAAAACGAAAAGTAGTTCTGAAACTACGCCTTCTGTCAAGGAAAGTGCCAAAAATGAAAAAGAATCTAAAGAAAACAATAGCAATAAAGATTCTTCAAAAGAAAAAACTGATAGCCAAAGCAGCTACAACGAAAAAAACAATTTAAAATTAGTTATTGATGAAAAAAACAACAATTACAGTGACAATTTCGAATCTATTCAAAAAGAAAACTCTAATTCCGGAATGTTTGACGATTTAGAATTTGTAAAAATATTAGGTATAGTGTTTATATGCGCTTGTGTATCCGGTATGGCAATTTTCATATATCTTCTTTCAAAGAAAAAAGTCAACAAATCTGAAAGCAAAAAAAACAAGTCTAAAGAGCGATATCGCGGTGCACATTTTAAAAATTAGTTATACAAAGTTATTTTTATTTGCCGCCTTGCACTTATAAAAAAAATATGCTAAAATGTATAATTAGTTATGTTCAAAGTTAGAGAGGTGAAATCATAATGAAAGAGAATTTGCATCCACAATATAATCAAACTACCATTTCTTGCGCTTGTGGCAACGTAATCAATACAGGTTCTACAAAAGAAAACCTTAAGGTCGACATATGCTCAAAATGTCATCCTTTCTTTACCGGTAAACAAAAATTAGTTGATGCTGGTGGACGAGTAGATCGCTTTAAGAAGCGTTATGCAAATGCTGCAAATTAATGTTTTTAAGTTTATACGGCGGTGCGCGCGATGTAGTGTGTGCCGCCTAAGTTTGGTTATTTAAAAAATTTTAACTAATCCTTAAGGTTGATGTAATTATGGATCAGTATTTATCCATTTTAGACGAAAGCACTGTAGAGATTACTGAAAAAAAATCAAAATTTATCGGCCACATAAAGCCCGTTACAAGCGAAAGTCAAGCCAATGAATATTTGAGAAATATTCGTGAAAGGTACTGGGACGCAAGACATAATGTATATGCATATGCTTTAAAAACCAATTTCAAATCCAAAGCTTCAGATGACGGAGAGCCACACGGCACAGCCGGTATTCCTATTTTAGAGGTTATAAAAAAAAATAGCCTACTCGATGTAATGATAATTGTAACAAGATATTTCGGCGGCATTTTGCTCGGCACCGGTGGTCTTACTAGAGCCTACTCTCAATGCGCTAGCTTAGCTATTCAAAATGCAAAAATTGTAAATTGTAAACTATGCTCTTGCTTTGAACTTTCTTGCAATTACGAACAGTTCGATAAAATAAAAAATATTATTTGTGCAAACCACGCTAAGATTGACAGTACTGTTTTTTTAGAAAATGTAAAAGTAAATTTCCATGTTCCCTCTCAAGATGCAGATTTACTTAAAAAAAAATTGCTTGAAGTCACATGCGGTCATTCAAATTTAAAATTCATAGGAGAAAAATTTTTATATTAAACTTTGAAAGGTGGTAATTTTTTGAACATAAGAGAAAAAACTGAAAATCTTGAAGAAAAAATCTTATCACCTTTTGGGACTTTAGCAAAAAACAGCAAAGGAAGAGAAAAACCAGATGAGCTGTGTAGTTTACGAACTGCGTTTCAAGTCGATCGGGACAGAATAATACACAGCAAAGCTTTCCGCCGACTAAAACACAAAACACAAGTTTTTATTTCTCCAGAAAAAGACCACTACCGCACTAGGCTCACTCATACGCTTGAGGTATCGCAAATAGCTAGAAACATCGCAAGGGCACTGTCGCTAAATGAAGACTTAACCGAAGCTATTGCCCTTGGACATGATCTCGGACATACTCCATTTGGACATTCTGGCGAAAGTGCACTTAACAGCATCGTGCCTGGTGGGTTTCATCATTTTGAGCAAAGTGTGAGAGTTGTCAAAAAACTTGAAAAAGACGGGCGTGGACTAAATCTTACATATGAAGTTATAGATGGCATTTTAAACCATACAAAGGGCAAGTGGCCTGATACTTTAGAAGGCAAAGTTGTTAGATTCGCCGACAGGATAGCTTACATAAACCACGACATAGATGACGCTATTCGCGCAAAAATATTGACTTTTTCTCAGCTGCCTCAAGACGCAATGAAAATCTTGGGAACGGAAAGCAAATTTAGAATCGATACCTTTATGCACTCGTTAATAGAAAATAGTCAGTGCGGTGACATTAAGATGTCGGAAGATGTTACGTACGCATTCAACAGGCTACACGAGTTTATGTATGAAAACGTCTATTTAGATTCTGAAGCGAAGGTTGAGGCTGTCAAGGTTCCTGAACTTATAACTCTTCTTTATAAATATCTTCTAAAAAATTCAAAAATCTGGCCCGACGATATAAAGAAAATCGCCACTGAAGACGGCGAAGAACGTGCCGTTTCTGATTATATCGCCGGCATGACAGACCAATTTGCAGTTGAACTTTTTAAGAATTTATTTATCCCAAAACCTTGGAAATTATAACTACTTTTTATTTTAAAGCATCGAGGTGATTTTTTGGCATTTCCCGAACGCTTCATAGAAGAGCTAAAGTTCAAAAACGATATTTCCGACATAGTGTCTTCATACGTAAGTTTAAAAAAACGTGGAAGAAACTTAGTAGGTCTCTGTCCTTTTCACTCGGAGAAAACTGCTTCTTTCAACGTGTACCCCGAAAACGGATCCTTTTATTGTTTTGGTTGCGGCGCTGGCGGAGATGTCATCACTTTTATAGAGAAAATTGAAAATCTCGATTATGTTGAAGCTATCAAATTTCTAGCTCAAAAAGCTAATATGAGTTTACCGGAATCTGATGGTAAAGAAGAGCAGCTTTCAAAATTAAGAAGACGCCTTTTTGAGGTAAACAGGGAATCTGCTTTGTTCTTTCACAATCAACTATATAAAAAAGACGGCGAAAAAGCTTTAAACTACCTTTTGAAAAGAGGCCTCTCCCCTCAAATCATTAAGCACTTTGGACTGGGGTACTCTCCCGAAAATAAGTATATTCTCATTGATTATTTAAAAGAAAAAGGATTTAAAGATTTCGAGTTAACTCAAGCAAATTTAGCATTTAGCAGTAACTATTCAAAGCCGTATTCTAGATTCTTTAACCGAGTGATGTTTCCAATTATAGATCTAAGGGGAAATGTAATTGCATTTGGCGGCAGAGCTTTAAGTGACGTAAAACCTAAATATTTAAATACATCTGACACTCCTGTTTTTAAAAAAAGCTCAAATTTGTTCGCTTTAAATGTTGCAAAAAACTTTTGCCAAAACAACATCATTTTGGTGGAAGGTTACATGGACGTTATTGCTCTACATAAGGCTGGATTTAAAAATACTGTAGCAACTTTAGGCACTGCTTTAACTTCAGAGCAAGCTCAGATAATCTCGCGATATACAAAGGAAGTTATTATATGTTACGACTCAGACGAAGCCGGGCAAAAGGCTTCAGCCAGGGCTATAGATATATTAAGGAAAACAAACCTCTTGATACGTGTTTTAAACATACCAAAGGGAAAGGATCCAGATGAGTTTATACGCTCTTATGGCGACGAAGGACATGCTCGCTTTAAAAGACTTGTCGAGAATGCATGTAACGATGTAGAGTACCAGCTTTTAAAAGCTTCAAGAGAAAATGATATCGCAACAACAGACGGAAAAATAGCTTATTTAAAATCCGCAATTAAAATTCTTTCAAAAGTAAATAGCAGTATAGAAAGAGAAATATATGCGATAAAGCTCAGTGAAATGGCCGGCGTAGATAAATCTACAATTCTGTCACAAGTGGCTAAGGAAGCTCGGCAATTCTCAAAAAGTAAAAATAAGCAACAGTTCAGAGAGATAGAACAAAAACTGTCAGCTCAAAGAGATCAAATAAACAAAGAAAAGCACGATAATCTTCGCTCTGCAAACGCAGAAGAAGCTATCATAGCCTTTTTAATAAATCACCCTGAATACATAAATACAATTTCAGAATCCCTTTCACCTGAAAAATTTTCAACGCAGTTTAATAAACGTGTGTACGAGTTTATTCTAGACCAAAATTCAAACCGAAAAAATTTATCTATTTCAAGTTTCAGAGAAACTTTTGATAAAGATGAATTTTATAAAATCACAGGCTTTTTAGCGCTTGAATCTCATAGAGAATCTAATATTAATTCTGCAAACGAATATATAAAAGTAATACTTGAAGAACATGAAAAACTTAAGGATGAAAAATTAAAGCTTGCTTCAAACAGAGATATCCTTGAATATATTGGCAAGTTAAGGGAACAAAAAAAATAGGAGGAATAAAAAATGGGAAATACTCCAGCTAAAAGCAAAGAAACTATTATGCAAGAACTGATGGATAAAGGAAAAGCTAAAGGGAAAATAAATACAAAAGAAATATTAGATGCTATGGGCGAGTCCGATTTTGAACCAGAGCAAATAGAACAATTATATGACAGTTTAGAGTCTTCCGGTGTAGAAATAATAGAAGACTTTTCCGATATAAAAATTGATGATTTGGATGAAGGCACTTCTGAAAATGAAGCTCATGAAAGTTCTACAAACTCAGCAGAATTTGAAGGTATAGTACCTGTTGATGATCCAGTGAAAGTTTACCTGAAAGAAATAGGTAAAGTGCCGCTTTTGTCTATGGAGGAAGAGCTGAAATTAGCAGAAAAGATAAGACAAGGTGACGAAAACGCTAAAAGAAAACTCTCTGAAGCCAACCTTCGCTTGGTTGTAAGTATAGCTAAACGGTACTTGGGCAGAGGTATGCATCTTTTAGATCTTATTCAAGAGGGAAACTTAGGGCTCATAAAGGCTGTAGAAAAATTCGATTACACTAAAGGGTTTAAGTTTTCTACTTACGCCACTTGGTGGATTCGGCAGGCTATTACTCGCGCGATCTCTGACCAAGCAAGAACAATACGCATTCCTGTGCACATGGTTGAAACTATAAATCGTGTAAAAAAAGTATCAAATCAGTTGCTCCACAAAAACGGCCATGAAGCTACACCCGAAGAAATCGCTGCTGAATTAAAAATGCCGGAAGAAAAAATACGCGAAATCATGAGAATTTCCAAAGAACCTGTTTCTCTTGAAGATCCTGTAGGTGAAGAGGATGATAGTCACCGCGGAGATTTCATTCCCGATGAAGACGCTCTAGCACCTGCCGATGCAGCGTCTCACACTTTGCTAAGAGAACAGCTCTCTAACGTACTGTATACATTAACACCAAGAGAAGAAAAGGTTTTGCGATTAAGGTTCGGCTTAGAGGACGGTCGCGCCAGAACCTTAGAAGAAGTTGGCAGAGAATTTAACGTAACAAGAGAGCGAATCCGCCAGATAGAGGCAAAAGCTCTCAGAAAATTACGCCACCCCAGCCGCAGTAAAAAACTCAAGGACTTTTTAGATTAGCCTCTAATTAATAATGTAACCCCCTTCAGATGCATGTGCACCTAAAGGGGGTTTTTTTAGCGAAATATTACTTTAATATTTTATTTTTCCTCTTGCTCAATATAAATAACCAGCCGCCTGTAACTAGCAGTACTCCCAAAAAAGTAAGATACGATGCATCTTCGCCGGTTTTTAAATTTTTAGCAGAAACAACACTATTTGTTATAACATCATTTTCGGCCTTTTTAGATACAACATAAAATCCATAAGTAGAGAACTTCTTAGCTCTAAACGTTATCGTACCTTTTTCTAAATCAACCTTTACATCTTCATCCGGTAAAAATTCAAATTTCCCATCATGATTACGTGCAACTTTAATTGTTCCTCCTTCATTCATCAATTTTTTTAGCTTTTCTTTAGCCTCCGCATTCAAATTTAAAGTAATTGTTACAAATTCTTCAGTCTCATTAACTGGAAAACTTTCACTTGTCTTATCAAATTTTTCAGAAACATTTACTTCATATACAGCAAATTCTTGTGTTGAATAATTTTTTCCTATGGTATATTTTACCCATTTGTCCATCGTCACTTTGTCGCCACTTGTAGCATTATCAAATTTCGCATCGTATATAATTCCATTTTCTGTTTTTCCAACTTCAACTGTTTCTAAATTAGTATCAGAACCTGCCTCTCCTTCAGGTATTTTTTCCTTAAAATAATCTCCAAAATTCTCTATCTTTTTTGCACAAATGATATTATAAGTTAAGTAATGCTCTTCATTTGCATTTTTTTCACCATCACCAAGTTTTTTAAATGCATCATCGTCCAACGCCACACTACCCATTCCACTATCGTCAGTCATACGTCCATCATAAGGCACAAACTTAGCGTGTACTATTTCACTTTGATCTGCAGCTGGATCTGTATTAACATAATAATACCCTTCTCCTACTACCTTACCACTTTTTTCCTTTACTACTGTGCCGTTTTTCCAGTCTTCTTTATTGGCATAAGTTAAAACCTCTACCTTCCCATAATCATTACCATCATTTCCTGCTAGCCAAACTCCTTTACGATTATCTTTAAAACGCAGTTTATATGTCCCTGTGTCACTTAAAGTATAAGACTTGCCTCCATCAGTAACCTTAATACCAGTTCCTTCGCAAATATTCTCAACACAAGTGAAAGGTGCTTCATCTTTAACAGTTACTTTTAATCCGCTATCTTGCCCATCAATTGTTGCACCTCCATCTGGAACCACTAGAGCATAGCCATTCTCTTCTGTAAAATGTAAATATTCCTCTCCATAATTTACACTTATCGCCTCTTTAAAATTTTCATCAAAGTCTCCCTATGGTTTTTCAATCTCAATGTATCTCCCTTTTTGTAACGATATATTAAAATAACCGCCTGCGTTGTTCGCTGTAATCTCACAGTTTACCTCCTGATTGTAAATATCTTGTCCATTCGTTATAGACCCCATCCAACCCTGTTTCTTAGCATCATCTGTTACTTTAAGTTTTAAAGTAAATTTATCGCCGTCAGAATTTGTTGCAAAAAAACCTTTAGTTCCATCATCTTTTTTAGAAAAAATTACATTTTCATTAATAGATGACAGAGTAGCTATAGGTTCATTATTGCCTTCCACAGATGGAAAAGAATTTATTGAAGGTCCATCATCATAATCATAAAAAAATTCGACCTGTTTGTCTTTAACAGTAGTACTAATGTAATAATCTCCAATGTAAAAATCAGCCTTTATTTCTCCCTCTGCAGTGGAAATTATGCATGGTGCTGTAGTAGCAAGCATACAAATCGGTAAAATCATACTAAAAAATTTTCTTATGCTCTTTAGCATAAAATCCTCTCCTTTATTTTTAAATAATTTACATTGCATAATTATAAATAAATTATGCTTTTTGTCCTTATGATTATATATTACACTGATTTTCATCTATTGTCAACACTTTTTTGTAAATTAATTTTATGTAAAAAATGGACTCCCCACAAAAGTGGAGAGCCTATAACTAAAGAAAAGGAATTTATGAGAATGAAAAAGGTAAAATCAATCTCGATTATTATAATACCATATTATTAAGGAATTGTAAAGTATTTTTTAAATTTTTTTTAACGAGAACTGTAAGTTCATTATCATTTCATATAATTATATAAAAAATTAAAATAAATTTATAAATAATTCATATTATTTAAAGAAAAATGATCGTAATTGTTTTACTGTATATCTTTTTAAAAATATGGAAATAATATCTTTAAAAATACTATATAAGGAAGTGAATTAAATTGTCTAAAAAAAACGTTTGGCAAATTGTTAAAGTCCTTTTTACGGTACTGTTAAGTTTTACGATAATTTACACCTTGAATGCAAAAAACAAAAGCACTGTGGATGTTTTGTCAAAATTTGGAGATAAAAGTGAAGAAGTAAAAAGCATCCAAACTAAACTTCAAGAAAAAGGCTACTATAACGGCAGCATAGATGGAGTATTTGGTGAAGCGACAAAAAATAGTGTTGCAAAATTTCAAAGCGATAACGGACTTACTTCGGATGGAATAGCAGGTGCTAAAACTTTAGAAAAATTGGGTTTATTGGGAAGTTCCGGCGGCACAAGCAAATATAACGACTCAGAAGTAAGTTTGTTAGCTAGAATTATTTCCGCAGAATCACGCGGCGAGCCGTATAGCGGACAAGTTGCCGTTGGCGCCGTGATATTAAATAGGATAGAACATCCTTCATTTCCAGATACTCTGGCCGGAGTCATATATCAGCCCGGGGCTTTTTCATGCTTAAACGATGGACAAGTTAACGCCGAAGTTTATGAATCTTCAAAGAGAGCTGCAGCTGACGCTATAAATGGCATGGACCCAAGCGGTGGTGCTATTTATTATTACAATCCGGAAAAAACCACCAATAGTTTTATGCTATCAAGACCAGTGTTAACAGTAATAGGAAAACACAGATTTTGTAGTTAATTCACTTCGTTAAATTTGCACACCTGAAAGTTCAAGTCTTAACAACATACAATAAAATTCAGCACTTACAAAAGAGTTCTTAGGTTTAAACTAAGAACTCTTCGTTTTTGCAAAAAGTAAGTATATTGCTCAAATATTAAAATTAAAAAACTCCTCTTGACTGTTAATTTTTCTTCCTCCAGATACATTTATATACACTGTATCACTCAGTTGAGTTCGCGCATTTGTAGTATCTGAAAGTATAGTGTTTAAAATATCAGATATCCTACTTTTCAAGTCTTCATCATCCACAGGAAAAATAAGTTCAACCCTTCTGTCCAAATTTCTAGGCATAAGGTCGGCACTTCCAAGAAATACTTTTTCTTTGCCGGCACAGCAAAACTTATATATCCTGCTGTGCTCTAAAAATCTTCCAACTATACTAACAACTTCTATATTTTCGCTGACACTTTCTACTCCCGGTACCAGGCAACATATCCCTCTAACTATTAACTTTATCGGTACCCCTGCCTTAGAAGCTTTATACAGAAGTTTTATCATGTCGAGATCAACCAATGAATTTATTTTAATGGTTATACCACTTGGTAGCGAGTTATTCGCATTTGCTATTTCATTTTCTATCATTTTGGTAAAAAACTTTCTCATACCATAAGGTGCCACTATCATTTTGTTGTATTCAGGTGGACGAGAATACCCTGTTAAAAAATTAAATAACAATGAAGCATCCTTCCCAAAAGTTTCCTTACATGTAAAAAGTCCTATATCTGTATACAGTTTTGCTGTTATATCATTATAGTTACCAGTACCCATGTGAATGTACCTTCTTATTCCCTCTTCCTCTTTGCGCACCACAAGTATTATTTTGCAATGAGTTTTCAGACCCGGCAACCCATATATAACATGACATCCGGCTTTCTCTAGTTTTTTCGCCCATATAATGTTATTTTCTTCGTCAAACCTTGCTTTTAGCTCAACTAAAACCGTAACCTGTTTGCCATTTTCTGCAGCTTTTACTAGCTCATCTATTATTGGTGACTCCCCACTTACCCTATATAACGTTTGTTTTATCGCTAAAACGTTTTCATCTTCCGCCGCTTGTTTTACAAAATTTAAAACTGCATCAAAGCTTTCATATGGATGATGAACTAATCTATCCTTTTCTCTTATAGCTGCAAAGTAATCTTCCACTCCAGAAAAATCTTTTGGTGGATTTAATGGACATAGCTTTTCAAAACATAAACTTTCAAACCCATTTAGTTGTGCAAACTTCGATAAAAATGTTAAATCTATAGGTCCGGAAACTTCATATACATCCGGTTTATTCACTTTTAGCATATCAATTAGAAATTTTCTGGTTTTTGCATCACTGTCCTTTGCAATTTCTAGCCTTACAGGATTTCCTCTTTTCCGCTTTTTTATAGACTTTTGAACAGCAACTATTAAATCTTCTCTTTCGTCATCTACATTTAAGTCGGAATTTCTCGTCACTCTGAAAGGGAAATAGGCTTTTATTTCATGCAGTTCAAAAAGCCTTTCCAATTTGCTCATTATTATATCTTCAAGCAACACAAATGCTCTCATATTGTTCGCTGGCACTTCTAAAAACCTCGGTAATATTCTAGGCACTTGTACCAATGCAAAGTTCGTTTGTCCGTCTTTTTCAAGGTTTACAGCGATATTTAGACTTTTATTGTATAGGAGTGGGAAAGGACGACTTCGATCTATCGCCAATGGCGTCAATACTGGAAAAATTATTTTATCAAAATACTGCAATACCTTTTTGTGTTGAATCTCATTTAGCTCAGAAATTTTCAAAAAAACTATGCCATTTTTTTTAAGTGTATTTTTTATTGGATTTTCCCAACAGAAATATTGCCTCTCTACGAACTCATGAGTTTTTTCTTCAATTTTAATAAGCTGCTTTTTGGGACTAAGTCCTGCAGGATCTTCTTTTTTGTAATTTGAATGCACTTGATCCATAATCCCAGCAACTCTAACCATGAAAAACTCGTCCAGATTTGAAGCTGTGATAGATAAAAATTTTACTCTTTCCATAACAGGGTTTTCTTTTTTGAAAGCTTCTTCCAACACTCTAGAATTAAAGTCCAGCCAACTCAGTTCCCTGTTGTTGTAAAATATCCTCTTAATATCATCTTTTCCCATAAAAACACTCCCATAATAAAGTTTCGACACAAATTAAAATAGCAACGTTTTTACAATAAGTTGTGGATTTATTCCGAAGACTTCCTCAAAAAATGGAACACATTTGTTAAACGCCCATTTTTCAAGATAAACATTTTTATCGCTTTCTGTCGTAATTATTAAATTTTTATCTGTCAGTTTTACTTTTATATCTTTGAACTTCTGTTTTTTCGATTTATCAAGTGCATTGGCAACACGAAAAATCGCCACCATTTTCGATATAGCTAATTTATTCTCAGTACTTAAAAATTTATACTCTTCATTAACCATGCTCGGTACGGTAAACTCATCGTACTTCGATATATTCGCTACCATGTTAACATCTTTTTGCTCTAACCCATATATCTCCAGATTCTTTATTATGTCAAAAGTGCTTATTCTGGGGTATTTAGAATTCACATAATAGCCAACTTCATGGAGTATGATAGCAAGCTCTAAAAACAATTTGTTTTTATCATCCAACCCATGGACTTTTTCCATTTTATCAAAAATTAAGCTCGCGTAACGATATGCAGCCTGTGTATGCGCCATATCACACTTAAAATGGCTAGCTATAGTTTTCGCACTGCTTATCGAGTTTTTTCTTATATTTCTTTCAAAAAAAGCTTCTCCCTTCGAACACAACATCTGTGCCATTATTCCGTTCCAAAGTTCTATTTTCAATGACGTCACATTTTTTAGGTTTGTCATCAGCAACACCCTATGATATATTGCCATGCTGGTGAAAAATAGGTCTGCCTCTTGCATCGATATGTCGTATTTTTCGCTAATTAACTCACCTGTCATTTTACTTATAGACTTGTAAAAATCGTGCAAATTAGCTGAATCTATAACGGATTCTCCAGATTTAATTTTATTTCCACAAAGCCTTTCAATCAAGTCAATCTGGCTGCCAGCAATAATCAAGCCGTTTATTTCTTCTTTTTTTAACGGCAAGCTGATTCGGCTCAGCATCCTGTCAATGTATTCACCAAGCACTGTACCGAAATCACTTGTTTGATCTTGCACATTTCCCAGTATATCATGTAATTTCAGAGAACCTATTCTAACATTTTGCGAAAACATCACGCTGTCTTTAGAATAAATAGCCAACCCTACACTACTAGCTCCTACATAAGCTATTAATATATTTTTACAGTTCCTATCTCTCAGTCTGATGCGCTTTACTATTTCCGAATATATAAGACTTTTTTCCAGCCCATCTTCCAAAATTTCAACATCAACATTATTTCTAATTTTTATCTGATCCACAACGTACTCATAATTCTGTGCTTCTTTAAAAAATGTCGATGTTATAACTTTAAACTTTTTCACTCCATATTCTCTCAAGATTTCAAAATATCCATTTAAAATCTCAGATATATTTCGTAAACACTCAAAGCTAACCTTGCTGTTATTAAAAATTTCATGACCTAAGTTTGTTGGCATCTCAAGTTTATCAATCTCTTCTATTTTGCCACCTTTCATAGCCGAGACCTTCATTTTAATAAAATCAGGTCCTATATCTACCACAGCTGCCGTGTTGTCTAAACTTGCCGCTTTTCTCATAACTTTTCTCCTTTCAAGCCCAAGGTCAACTGGCCACTCTTAATAATGTCATATTTCGTCTAAGGATTTTAAAAAAGAAGTAAAGTATTCTGGTAACTCAGATGTAAACTCTAAATATTCATTTGTCCTAGGGTGTACAAAGCCTATAGTTTTTGCATGAAGGCACTGTCCGTTAAGTTTTTCTATGCATTTTTTAGGCCCATACACCTTATCGCCCGCCAATGGGTGTCCTATATATGCCATGTGAACTCTTATTTGGTGAGTCCTTCCCGTCTCCAACTTTAGTCTAACATGAGTAAAGCTCTTATACTCTTTTATAACCTCATAGTTAGTTACTGCATTTCTAGAGTTCCTAAGCGTAACCGCCATTTTTTTTCTATCAATTTTATGTCTACCGATAGGTGCTTCTATTCTGCCCTTCAGATTTTTAAGTTTACCATAAACAACCGCTTCATATCGGCGAGAAAAAGTATGTTCTTTTATCTGCTGAGCTAACTTCAAATGTGAAAAATCACTTTTAGCTACTATCAAAAGTCCACTGGTATCCTTATCTATCCTGTGAACAATCCCCGGCCGTATAACGCCATTCACTCCGGACAGTGAACCCTTGCAATGATACAGCAAGGCATTGACTAAAGTGCCTGTATAGTTGCCAGCCGCCGGATGCACCACCATACCTTTAGGTTTATTTACAACCAGTAAGTCATCATCTTCATATACTACGTTCAGAGGTATATTTTCAGGCTGATTTTCAAGCTCTTTTGCTTCGTCTATAAAAATGTCTATCAAATCGTTTACATTTACTTTATAGTTTTTATCTTGAATTGGCACATCATTTACAGCCACACTACCAGCACTTATAAGGTTCTGTACCCTCGATCGCGTTAGGCTTATGTCTTCTTTCGAAATTACTTTATCAATTCTCCCTGTATTTTGTGAATCTGTTATTAAAATTCTTATATGGTCGGACAACTTTCATTCCCCCTGAAATTTTCTTTCTTTCTCAAAGTAAAACAAAAAATAAATAGCCAAAATAGTTGCTCCTATAGATATAAAATAATCCGCTAGATTGCACACTGGTGGAAAAAAAGAAAGCTTTATATAATCTATAACAAAACCATATCTTAACCTATCTATAAAGTTTCCTATTCCCCCACCCACTATAAAGGTAACCGCTAAAATAAAAAGTTTGTTTTTTATTTTTTTAAAGAATAAAATGTAAACGTAAAAAATCAGCATAGCTAATGTCAAAAGTGCAAAAAGGTAGTTACAATTTTTAAAAATGCCAAAAGCTGCTCCTCTGTTTTCTACATAAGTTATGCTTAAAAAACCATTAATCAGCACAATATCATTATTGTAAGCTACATTTCTTAAAATAAGATCTTTTATAAACTGGTCCGATAATACTATAGTCAAAACTAAAAATAAGCTAAAAATCATACTCTTACCTCTTTTTCACTTTCTGAATAAAACAAGCGTACCTTTTTGGGTACGCCGTAATAAGAATGGTTGCCCCAAAAACTTGCTTATATTAAAGTCTTTTGGTTGTTCCATTACAAAATTAACTATTGAGTATTTTTCTGCATCTATTACAAATCTTTTCGTTATCACTTACATCTTCACTGTAGCTCCAGCACCGTTCGCACTTCTCTCCAGCAGCTTTTTCTACAGTTATAGTTACATCTGTATTTTTCTCGCCTGTAAATTTACCTTCACCGCTTTTTTTAATTTCAACTGCAGATACTATAAAAATTTCTTTTAAATTTTCCTTCAGAGATGCCAAAAGATCGTACTTTGCTCCGTTACAATAAATAATAACTTTTGCCTCTAGCGAAGAGCCTATGATCTTATCTTTCCTAGCTACCTCCAGTGCTTTTTTAACATCCTCCCTGATAAGCCCCAAAATATCCCATGTTTTGTTAAACTCATCATCTACATTGATTTCATGCTCATTTGGCATATCGTTTAAAAGTACCGCATCTTTATTGTCACAGCTCCTGTGAGGCATGCACTGCCATATTTCTTCTGTTGTAAAGACCAATATAGGGCACAATAGTCTTACAAGAGAATCTAAAATTAAATAAATAGTAGTTTGAGCCGCTCTTCTAGATAAGCTGTCAGATTTTTCGACATATAACCTGTCTTTCAGAACATCCAAATAAAAATTCGACATATCTACAACGCAAAAATTATAAATACTATGGTACACTTGGTAAAACTCAAATTCTTCATATGCTTTTCTCACTTTAGCTATTACTTTATTTAATTTCGATATCGCCCATTTGTCAAATGGCAAAATATCATTAAGCCTTACCATATCTTTATCCGGATTAAAGTCATAAAGGTTTCCCAAAATATACCTAGCGGTATTTCTTATTTTCCGGTATGATTCAGACAGTTGTTTTAAAATATCATTTGATATTCTCATATCGGCGTGATAGTCTGCCGAAGAAACCCACAGCCGCAAAATATCTGCACCATACTTGTCTATTACAGTTTGCGGTTCTATGCCATTTCCCAAAGATTTAGATTGCTTTCTTCCTTCGCCGTCTACCACCCAGCCATGAGTAACTACATTTTTATAAGGTGCCATTCCTGATATCGCTACAGCTGTCAATAACGATGACTGGAACCATCCTCTGTACTGGTCTGCGCCCTCCAAGTATAAATCAGCAGGATATTTAAGTTCCGGTCTTTGCTTGCAAACAGATAAATGTGAAGTTCCCGAGTCGAACCAGACATCCATAATATCAGTTTCTTTTCTAAAGTTGTGACTAGAGCACTTTTTGCATACGGGAACATTTCCTAAAATCTCTTCAGTGCTTTTAGTAAACCAAGAGTTAGAGCCTTCTTTTCTAAACAAGTCCGCAACTTTTAATATCAAGTTTTTATCAATTAAAGGCTCACCACACTCTTTGCAGAAGAATATAGGAATCGGAACGCCCCATTTTCTCTGTCTAGATATGCACCAATCGCGCCTTTCCTTCACCATTGATGTAATTCTATCTTCTCCCCAAGAAGGTACCCAATTTACTTTTTTTATCTCTTCTACCGCTTTATCTTTAAACTTATCTATCGAGCAAAACCACTGTTCTGTTGCTCTAAACAAAATCGGTTGCTTGCATCGCCAACAGTGAGGGTACTGATGTTCTATCTTCTTCGTGGCAAGCAAATTTCCTGTTTCTTTTAAATAATCCGCAATAGGTTTGTTGGCTTTTTCTACACTTAGATCTTCAAATATACCAGCTTCAGCTGTTAAAACGCCACTTTTGTCAACCGGAACGACTATTGGCAATTCTTTATATTTTCTACAAACTTCAAAGTCGTCCACTCCATGTCCGGGCGCTGTATGAACGCAGCCAGTACCTGATTCCAAAGTTACATGATCCCCTAAAATTACAAGAGATTCTCTATCGAGGAAAGGATGCTGTGCTTTCATAAACTCAAGCTCTGAACCTTTTATTGAACCTATAACTTCATAACTTTCTATGCCTGCTGTTTCCATTACGCCTTTGCACAACTCTTCTGCCATAACGTAATATTCATCACCGCACTTCACCAGCGCATAGTTAAACTTAGGCCCAACACATATTGCCACATTGGCAGGTAAAGTCCAAGTTGTGGTGGTCCATATAACAAAATATGTCTTGCTAACATCAGCACCCATGGCGGAAAGTTTTCCACAGTCATCCGCAAGAGCAAACTTTACATAAACAGAGTAACATTTATCATTTGAATATTCTATCTCCGCTTCAGCCAGAGCCGTTTGGCAGTCCGGACACCAATAAACCGGCTTAAGTCCTCTATATATATAGCCTTTATCGGCCATCTCCGCAAACACTTCGATCTGTTTAGCTTCGTATTCCTTCTGCAAAGTTATATAAGGATTGTTCCAGTCAGCCAAAATGCCCAACCGTTTAAACTGGTTCCTTTGGTCATCTACGTAATTTAAAACAAATTCCTTACACAAGTCTCTTAGTTCAGCAGTGGAAATCTCCCCTGAACTCTTTACTCCTGCTTTAGCTCTGGCTTTCAGTTCAGTAGGCAACCCATGTGTATCCCATCCAGGAACAAAAGGAGAAAAAAATCCCGTCATATTTTTATAGCGAACTACAAATTCTTTTAAAATTTTATTTAATGCATGCCCCATATGAATGTCACCATTGGCATACGGTGGACCATCGTGAACTACATATTTAGGGTTATTTTTATTTTTTTCTAAGACTTTTTCATACAGATTTTCTTTTTCCCATTTTTCCAAAAATTGCGGCTCGCTTTTCGGCAAACCTGCTCTCATAGGGAAATCGGTTTTTGGTAAATTTAATGTACTGTTATAATCTCTTGACATTAATTTTCTCCTCTATTTCCTGTTAAAAAGCCCCAATGGTGAAACTTCATTGTCACTTTTTAAATCATAATTTTCGCCAAATTTTAAATCTTTAAATTTACTTTTTATTGTAAAGTTTTCTTTATCCGGTTTAGTTTCTCTCAGATTGGAAACTTCAACTGCTTTATCAGCATTTGAGTTTATTTCTTTTTTGTTGAGCTTCTCAAGCATATCTTCATCCACTCTCTCATCAGAATTGAGAGAATTTACAAGTTTTAAATGCTCTTTATACATATTCAAAACTTTCGTTCTAAAGTCCTTCACGCTTTTTTTCAAATTCTCCAGCAGTTCATTTTGTTTTACAACTTCCCTTTTAGCGCTTTCTACAATCTTATCCGCTTCAAGTCCTGCTTTTCTTAACATTTCACTTGCTTTATTTTGAGCCTCTTTGAGACAATCATCTTCTATTTTTTGCGCTTTTATCAAAGCATTTCTAACACTATCTTCTTGTTCTCTATATGTGTTTACCCTCTGTGCCAAAACTTTAACTTTCGTCATCAGTTCCACATTTTCATTGTTCAACTTCTCATACGATTCTCTAACTTTGTCTATAAAATTGTCAACATCTTCGGCCTTATAGCCTCCGACCTTTGCTCTACCTAATTTAACTTCCTCTATTTCCTTAAGTGTCAACATTTAAGGACATCCCCTTTTTTAATCTATTCAAGGGATGTTAAGTACAGCCCTTAAAACTGTGCTTTCATCCCTTTATGTTTATGTATTTAAATATTAAAAGTAAACTCCACTGTTTTCCAGTTCATCCAAAAGGTCTGCTCCAGCTAAACCTACGTTGTAAGGTGTAATAATAAACGTACTGGTAGCAACTCTCTTTATTTGTCCACCGTTTGCGTAGGCTACACCGCTCAAAAAGTCTATTATCCTTCTCGAAACATCCTTGCTAGTGTTTTCTAAATTCAAAACAACTGTATGCATTTTTATAAGTTCATCTGCAATCGCTCTAGTATCCTCGCCAAACCTTTCCGGTTTAAACAGAACTACTTGCAGCTGAGCCGTTGCGTGTATATTTACTACTTTATTTCCACTTTGAGTCGATGTGCGCCTATTTGTCTTTTCTTCTCTTTCAGTATTGTCGTTTGAGGACGGTGATACTATATCATTTTCCTCATAATCATAATCAAATTCATCTTCTGGTGGTGTCCACATTTCCTTTAATTTTTGTACTAACCCTGCCATTTTATACCTCCTAAATTTTTACTAATTCCTACTTCCAAAAAGACCTGAACCAATTCGAATCATATTAGCTCCATTTTCTATCGCCTGTATGTAATCCGCCGACATGCCCATCGAAAGGAAATCCATATTAATATTATCTATTTTTTTGTCTGCAATGTCAATAAATAATTCTGTCATTTTTCTAAAATAATCTCTTGTTTTATATGTATTTTCATTAAAAGGTGGTATCGTCATCAAGCCTCTTATTTTTAAATTTTCAAGTTCACTCAATTTCTTCAATAATTCTGTTAAATTTTCTTCAAACACTCCAAACTTATTTTCTTCCCTTCCAATATTAACTTCTATCATCACATTTGTAACAACTCCTTTCATTTTAGATACTCTAGATATTTCTTTTCCTAGTTTATAGCTATCAAGTGACTGTATCATTTGCACTTTGCCTATTATATCTTTAACCTTATTAGTTTGAAGATGCCCTATAAAATGCACTTGACAGTGGTCTTTCTCAATATCATCATACTTTTTCAAAAGTTCCTGCACTTTATTTTCGCCTATTATTTTTACCCCTAAATTTATAGCTCTATTGATATTTTCTACGCTTACAGTTTTAGTAGCTGCCACTAAATATATGTCATCTTTATTTTTTCCTATTTTGTCTGTCACTTCATTTATGTTGTATTCCACTACTCTAAGGCGCTCATTAAGTAAATCTTCTTTATCATTTAACAACTTTTCCATCATATAAATCAGACCCCTCAATAACTATTTCATCAAAAAGTTCCAAATATTTATTACTAAAGATTTCATCTTCATTAGGCTTTTCTTTACATATTACAAAATTTTCATCCGCATGCGTAATTAGAACCTCTTTGAACACAAGTTGCTTATTTTTAATAACATATACACCTTGTACTTTCTTTTCAATATTTTCCTCTGTGCCGTCTTCATTTTTAAGCGTATTTTTTAAAAGTTTCTCATGTATTGCTCTTTTGTTTATTTTTATGCCAGAGTACTCAGAAAAATCAATTCTAAAATGCTCTTTTCGCAAATTCAATATGTCTTTATTTATGTAGTTGCATTTTAGCGCTATAACAGCTTTGTCAGCGTTGTCAAAATTTATCTTTGCAACTTCTGCAGGAATCTTATCTATATTCGTCAGAGGCAAACTTAAAAATACAGTATTGCCTTCGGATAAGTTTTTTATATTTTTTTTATCTGTAACACTTAAAACGTACCAATACGGCAAGTTTACGATCTTAGCAACAGCAGAACTGGTATTTTCTTTAGATTGCAGCAACTCTTTTACCTTGCTCACATCGCTCTTCAAGACTTCGTCATAATTAGTAATTTCTTCAAAACCATCAACATTTCCCACAAAGAATCCCGATTCACTTGCCAATATTGTCCCTATTTCTGTGTTTGGCTTTACTTTGATGCGTTCTCTTCGGTCTTTTAGTTCATTAATCCTTCCTGAAAAATCATATGACTTATCTATAATCGCCTGTCTTTCATTAAATAAGTACAGAACTTCTTCTCGATTTTCGGGAAGGCTTGAATAATCGTTTTTGTTTAAGCTCAGTATAAGCTTTTTCAAATTTTGATGCGTTCTTTTGTCCAAATGTGTAATATTTGTAGAAATTTTATTTTTGTCCTGCTCTAAAGTCTGCAATGCTTTTATTTCTCTATCTAGCTTATCCGCTTCTTTTTTAGATAAATTATCCACTTCGTCTTTAAAAACGCTGGCTACCACTCCGCCCTTGTTTATTTTTTCTCCGTCATTTAGCACAAAGTTCACAACGCCACCAGAATTATTAAAAATTTCCGTTTCCTTTCTAACTATAAAACCATCTAAAAAAAGAGAATTACTCACCGAGCCACTAAGTGCGACCTCTGTTTCCATTGTGTATTGATGTATTTTATATATTTTGTTGCCTACATAAGCAATTCCAGCCACTACTAAAAGTATTATCAATGGCTTTTTCAATCCCCTGCGCATTACAAGCTCCTTTTCGTTCGCTTTGCTTTATAAATTCTAAAAAATAATTATTTAAAAGAATTATATCACATACTTTTCCATATTTCTATATTTTTTGTGTATTTTTTTAAATTTTCTTTAAAATCATTATATTCATCAAGATAAATCCATTGAATTCGTTTATCTTTTCTAAACCATGTCAACTGCCTTTTGGCATAATTTCTGGTACTTTGTTTTATTTTGTCTACAGCCATTTCTAAACTTAAAGTACCTTCAAAGTAAGGCAAAAGTTCTTTATAACAGATAGCATTCATGGCAGTCTTACTGCATTTTTTAGAAAGAATTTTTCTAGCCTCCTCCAAAAGACCATTTTCTATCATGAAATCCACGCGTCTGTTGATTTTCTCATATAGCACATCCCTGTTTCTATAATCCAAACCTAAAATTAACGGAGAAAATGGTGAATCTATCTTTTTGGAATTTTCAATCTGCTGCGTCATAGTTATACCGGTAACTTTATAAATTTCAATTGCTCTAATTATCCGCAAAACATTGTTAGGATGTATCCTTTCAGCAGATTCAGGGTCAAACGCTTTAAGCTCTTCTAATAGTGGTTCTATGCCTTTATCCTTCAGCCTCTGCTCCAGTTCTTTTCTTACATTAATGTCCGAGTTTTGTTTTGTAAAGTCCACATTATCTATCAACGAGTTCACATATAGACCCGTGCCTCCACAAATGATAGGCAACTTTGATCTCGAATTTATATCAAAAATTTTTTCCTTCGCTAATTTCACATAATCCGCTACACTGAAGTTTTCTTCAAGCGGGACAAAATCTATCAAATAATGTTTTATACCCTGCATCTCGTCAGCTGTAGGCTTAGCAGTGCCTATGTTCATTTCTTTGTATATCTGCATAGAGTCTGCCGAAATTATTTCTCCATCTAATGCCTTTGCTAACTCTACTGAAAAGTTAGTTTTGCCCGATGCTGTTGGTCCAACCACAGCTAAAACTTTTATTTTTTTTCGATTCACTTCAGTGTTTATAAAATCACATCCTACCAAATTGCTTTTCTATTTCACTTTTTTTCATAGTCATCGAAACTGGCCTACCGTGTGGACAATACCTAACATTTGGATTTTCTTCCAGTTTTTTCACCAAAGCTATCATTTCCTCTTTAGATCCTTTAAGACCGCCCTTTATAGCGGCACGACAAGCCACATTTTGATATAGCCACTGCTTATGAGAATTTTCGACATCTTTTTTATTTTCTAAAATATGAGTTGCCATTTCAACAACCACATCCTTAACGTCTGCGCTGTCTAGAGATAAAGGTGTAGACCTAACTACTACATCTCCTTCGCCAAAGTCATCTATATCGAACCCCGCATCGATAAATAAATTTAAGTTGTTTATAACCGCATCGTACTCATCTTTGCTCAAGGTAACCACAATCGGCTCCAGTAATACTTGTGCATAATCTTTACCTTTTTTGCTCATCAAATCTTCATATATCAAACGCTCGTGAGCCGCATGCTTATCTATAAATATAACCTCATCTTTGTTTTTTTGCACTACTATGTAAGTGTCAAATATCTCCCCTACAACATTTAAAGTGACCTCTTGCGGTTTTAAATTTGCTATTTCTGTTTGATCAGCCACTGCAAAACTTTTTGTCGGTGCCTTTTCAACACTCACATCAGTGTTTCTTTCCGTCTTTATCGGTTCAACTTTTATTGGCATTACATTTTCTACTTTATTTTTGAAAGTTATATTGTCTTTCTTTAAATAACTTTGTTCTGAAGATTTTAATTCTATTTTAGCATTCTTTTTCGGAATAAAAATTTCTATACCATCATCGAAGTTTACATCTGAGATATTTATTTTTTTATTCTCTTGAGGAATGTTCATTACCTCATTAAAAATTTTATCATCTTTTTTTTCTGTGATATTTATCACATTATTTTTATTATTCTCAAGTAAATTTTCTCTGTGATCATTGACAGCCGTTTCGCATTTTTGAGCACCTAGTTTCATACTTACAGGCTTATCTCTATTTAATAGTGCCGTTTTTACTCCATGGTAAATTAAATCAAATATGGGCTTTTCATTTACAAACCTAACTTCAACTTTAGATGGGTGAACATTTACGTCCACCATATCAAACGGTACTGTTATGTAAAGCACACACGATGGAAATTTTTGCACCATAATAGCTCCCTTAAAAGCTTCTTCAAGCGCTACCATGGCTGTTTTCGTTTTCACATATCTTCCATTTATAAAGAAATGCTGCATATTTCTATTGACCCTTGCGTAAGCCGGCAGACTTATATATCCGCAAGCTTTAAGACCATTCAAGCTATATTCAAGAGGGATCAACGAATCGTTAAAATCCTTGCCATAAACTGAGTAAATTGCTGAACTTACTTCACCATCTCCTGGCGTATTCAAAACCATTTTCCCATCTTTTATAAACTTAAAGCTAACATCCGGATGTGAAAGTGTAAGCCTGTCAATGAGTTTTGCTATAGCATTAGATTCTGAGATATCTTTTTTCAAAAACTTCAAACGTGCTGGAACATTGTAAAACAGGTCTTTAACTATAATTGTAGTGCCATTGCTCGCTCCAATTTCCTCAACATTGCCCTCTTCTCCACCCTCAACTTTATAGTGAACTCCCATTATCTCATCTTTAGTTTTCGTGATAATCTCAACCTTAGATACTGCACATATTGAAGCGAGAGCCTCGCCTCTAAAGCCCAACGTAGATATTTTTTCCAGGTCATCTGCTAATAAAATTTTACTAGTAGCATTTTTTAAAAACGCTTTTTTGACATCATCTTTTTCTATGCCCTCGCCATTGTCCGTTACTCTTATATGAGTAATTCCACCATTTTTAATCTCCACTGTTATAGACGAAGCCTTTGCATCTATTGCATTTTCGACTAATTCCTTCACCACAGAACTTGGCCTTTCTACTACTTCTCCTGCAGCAATCAGCTCTGCTATATGTTTATTTAAAACATTAATTTTACTCATATTTTCACCTTCTTCTAAAAATTTCTTAATTATTTTCAATAAATAACTTGACAAATAAAATATATAATTGTATAATTTGTTTAATCAATAATTATTGATTAATATTTTAAAATGGAGGAAATGAATTATGAACAAAGAGAACAAAAACGAAAAGGAATTAAGCGAAGAAGAATTTGGAAAGGTCTCAGGCGGTGCTAAATTTCAACCCGTTGCTAGAGATACAATGAATGGCCTTGGCGTTGGCTACAACACAAATGTTGACATTGGTCGCATTGGCTGCCCAAACCCCCGCTACACGGGCAAAAAGGTCACCGATCCGCTTCCACAAGTAAATCCTGATATGAAATTTTAAATTACTCATTAAAAAATATGAAATTTGGAGGAAATGAATTATGAACAAAGAGAACAAAAATGGAAAAGGATTAAGCGAAGAAAAATTAGATAAGATCTCAGGCGGTGGTAATTTTCGACCTGGTTTACTAACAGGGCTACCCCCATGGAGTGACCCATTTTATGAATCGTTCCCCAATACACCTCATAAACCACTTAAAAATAAAAATATTGAGATTGGAGGAAACAAATCATGAGCAAAGAGAACAAAAATGAAAAGGAATTAAGCGAAGAAAAATTAGACAAGGTCTCAGGCGGTGGTCTTTCGAGACCTAAATTGGATCAGCAATGGGCATGGTCTGGTCTTCCCCGTGATCTATTAGATGATCGCGACCTAATATATAAATATAAGAACAAATCTTCTGATAAAAAATCTTAATTTGAAATAAGGAGTGATATATTATGTCAAAACCAAAAGAAGATAATAAATTAACTGAAGAAACTTTAGGTAAAGTTTCCGGAGGAGGTGGTTTTAATCTTTCTAATCTTCTCGATAGCTTTAAAAAAATTATCGGCGATAACTCAAAAGAAAATCATACACCCCCTCCGACTAACTTAAACAAGTAAATAAGAATAGATTATCTAAGTTAAATGCTTGAATTTTAAGCTAATATAAGCAATAAAAACTTATGGCTTTTTATTGATAGTTATAGTTTTTTATTTACTTCATAAACTAAATTAAATAAAATATTCATAGACTCAATCGGCGTTAATGTGGTTGGGTCTATTTTTTTTAGTTTTTCCAGCACCTCTTTAGAAACAATAGAATCTTCACTTTGAGTTAAAGTCATTTGAGCTGGTAGCTCTTTGTATATTATTTTACTTCCGCTTTCCAACTCATTTAACACTTTCTTTGCCCTTTTTATAATAAAATCCGGTACTCCTGCCAATTTCGCTACTTCTATTCCGTAGCTGTCATCAGCCCCACCTCTCACTATGCGTCTTAAGAAAATTAAATCATCGCCTCTTTTTTTCGCAGCAATGTTATAGTTCTTTATTCCGCTCAGTTCTTCTTCTAGGCTGATTAGTTCGTGATAATGAGTAGCAAATAGCGTTTTACAGCCAAGTATCGATTCATCCTGCACATACTCTAAAACAGCCCTTGCTATGCTCATTCCGTCAAAAGTGGACGTGCCTCTTCCTATTTCATCCAGTATTATCAAGCTATCTTTAGTGGCATTCTTTACAATATTGGCAACTTCAACCATCTCCACCATAAAGGTAGACTGCCCACTGGATAAATCATCGCTGGCACCCACTCTAGTGAACACACTGTCCACTATACCTATTTTTGCCTTTTTGGCTGGTACAAAGCTTCCCATCTGAGCCATAATCGTAATCAGCGCAACTTGCCTCATATAAGTAGACTTACCCGCCATATTGGGGCCCGTAATAACAGCTATTCTGTTGTCATCTCGATCCAAGACAACATCGTTTGGAACAAATAAAGAGTCTTTAGATAATCTCTCTACCACGGGGTGTCTTCCCTCTTCAATAATAATTTCTCCAGTATTTGTTACTTCTGGCTTTACATAGTTGTTTTGATAAGCAATTCTAGCAAAAGAATACAGAACATCCAATTTTGCAATGTTAGCAGCAGTAATTTGTATTCTTTTCAAATTTTCCGCCACTTTTTTACGAACTGATACAAACACTTCATATTCAAGGTTCATAGATTTCTCTTTTGCGCCTAAAATCTTCCCTTCCAATTCCTTTAGTTCCGATATTATGTATCTTTCACAGTTAGACAATGTCTGTTTCCTAAAATAATGTTCAGGAACTTTGCTCTTATACGAGTTTGAAACTTCGATATAATAGCCGAAAACTTTGTTATATCCTATTTTTAACTTTGGGATACCCGTTAACGATTTTTCTCTAGCTTCTATTTTCGCTATAATATCTTTTCCATTTACTAAATTGCTTCTCAGCTCGTCAATCTCTGCTCTGTATCCTTCTTTTATAATTCCCCCTTCTTTGACAGTAAGCGGGATATCAGATTCTACAATAGCAGAATCTATCAAAGTTTTTATGTCGTTGAGATCATCTACTTTAGCTTCTATTTCCCTTAAAAGCGGAGTTTTCACACTTTTTAATTTTAACTTTAATCCAGGTAATTTCTCAGTAGCTGCGCATATTGCTCTTAAGTCTCTAGCATTTGCAGAACCGTACACAACACGCGTCAAAAGCCTTTCTAAATCATAAATTCCAGATAGCTCTTTCTCAACCTCGTCAAGCAACTTTATATTGCTCATCAGCTCTTCCACTGCATCCTGTCTTTTTATTATCTTGTTGGAATTTAATAACGGCCTTTCAATATATGATCTTATCAAACGTTTGCCCATAGCTGTTTTTGTTGAATCTAAAACCCACAAAAGTGACCCTACTTTTTCTCTGTTTCGCATAGTCTCTATGAGCTCTAAGTTCCTACAAGTGTTAAGATCTAAGTTCATAAACTCATTTTCACTATAAATATCTATTGCATTTAAATTTTCAAGACCATTTTTCTGCGTTTCTCTTAAATATTCTATGAGTATAGCAATACTGAATATCAAACTGTCACTATCGATATTCAAATCATCCAGTTGATCTTTCTTAAACTGGCTAAGTATAAGGTTTTCATAGTCACTCAAGTTTTTTATTGTTTCTATTGGTTTTCCTGCAAAACTATGTAGTTTCTCCCTTATAAAAGCCTTAGTTTCTTCTAAATCACCTACTTGTCCATTTAATAAAACTTCTCTCGGTCTAAATTTTGTAAGTTCATCTTTTAATTTTTGCTGTACATTCGTACCCAAAATACTAGTAGCGCTAAGTTCTCCCGTCGATATATCACAAGCACAAAAACCTATCTCATCTTTAAGTTTAAACACTGAACAAATAAAATTATTTTTACTTTCATCCAGCATGCTATTTTCTATAACTGTGCCTGGTGTTACCACTCTTACTACATCTCTTTTAACAATGCCTCTATTGGAAGGCTCACTTGTTTGCTCACAAATAGCAACCTTATAGCCCTTTTCCACCAGTCTAGATATGTAAGCTTCACAGCTGTGATAAGGCACACCGCACATTGGCGCTCTTTCATTTTGCCCACAGTCTTTGCCTGTTAAAGTAAGTTCTAGTTCCTTCGCTGCAATTTTCGCATCGTCAAAAAACATCTCATAGAAGTCGCCAAGTCTAAAGAACAAAATCGAATCCTTATTTTGTTCCTTTATTTCAAAATACTGTTTCATCATTGGTGATAACTCTGCCAAAATCATCCCACCTTTTTAATTTTTATAATATTATTGACACCCACCGCAGCTGCCACAAGAGCCTGTACAGTCATTATTTTCTAGATTAACACTATCTACATCTTCTCCATTTGCTCCGGCTGCTACCAGCAAATTTATCTTTCTAATCAATTCATCAAATTCTTTTTTGCATTTCATATAATTTAGCATATTGTTGTTCTTTATAATCTCTTCATAACAAGCCTTTAATTCTTCATTTAGCCTTGATATTTTATCAGAATTTTCGTTGTCTTCAGACATTTGCGTCGATATCGCTATTTTCTTTAAGTTAAATTTCCCAATCAAGTCCTGCAATTTCTCATCATTATCGTTATTTTGACTTGCTATTTTTAAATTAATATAACTTTCACTTTTTTGAATCTCTCTTGCTAAATCCTTCGCAGCATTTAAAATATCCATATTGTCCTCCTTTTTACTTTATTATACTTTTTCGCCCAATAATAAACATCTTTTGGCATGTTTTATTTTAACATCAATAAACTTTCCTATCAAGTTTTCATCACCAATTAGTTCTACAATTATGCCACCGCCGGTTCTCGCTGTAAGCTTTCCTTCTCCCAAAGCCTTACTTTCAATTAAAACTCGTTCGGTTCTTCCTACCATAGAATTATACAGCTCATCTGAAATCTCAGCTTGTAAATTTAAAAGCCTGTTAAATCTATCTTGTTTCACTGCTTTTGAATTCGGATCTGGCATTTCGCTAGCCGGCGTACCTACCCTTTTTGAATAAATAAACGTAAATAAAGACGCAAATCCAACAGTTTTTACTAAGCTCAAAGTATCTTCAAATTCCTGTTCTGTTTCACCAGGAAATCCCACAATAACGTCACTTGTAAGCGAAATTTCCGGAATTTTATTTTTAGCATAAGATACAATATCTAAATATTTTTCTCTAGTATAATGCCGATTCATTTCTTTTAAAATTCTGTCATTTCCCGACTGAAAAGGCAAATGCAATTGCTTAGTAACGTGCTTACAACCGGCAATCGTATCAATCAGTTCATAACTTACATCTTTAGGGTGTGATGTCATGAATCTAACCCAGTATTCTCCATCTATCCTATCAATTTCTTTTAAAAGCTCAGAAAAGTTCATTCTATTAGTTAAGTTCTTGCCATAAGAGTTTACATTCTGACCTAATAGCATTATTTCTTTATATCCAAGATCTATTAATTTTTTTACTTCCGAGATTATATCCTCAGGTTCTCTGCTCTTCTCCCTGCCTCTAACGTACGGAACTATACAATAAGAGCAAAAGTTGTCACAGCCGTACATAACCGGCACAGACGCTTTTACGACACCATCGCGAAGTGTAGGTACACCTTCAGCAATAGTTGCTTTAAAATTTGCCCTGTCGAAGAACCTACTTTTGCCATCAAAAACATTATACAAAAGTTCGGGAATTCGGTCTATTGAGTCTGTGCCGAAAGTCAAATCAACAAACGGAAAACTTTTCTTTATTTTTTCTTGCACATGTGGCTGTTCCATCATACATCCACAAAGAGCTATAAGTAAGTTTGGTTTTTTCTTTTTTATATTCTTGAGTGCTCCCACATTGCCGAAGACTCTATCTTCTGCATGCTCTCTTATAGCGCACGTGTTAAATATAATTAAATCAGCTTTTTCTGCTTTGTCGGTAAATTCAAACCCAATCTCTTTGAGTATACCTTTTATTTTTTCAGAATCGGAAAAATTTTGTTGGCAGCCATAAGTTTTCACAAAAGCCCAATTCAAATTTTTTTCATTCATTATTTCCTTCAATCTTTTTAAGTATTGAGAGTTATTTTTTATAAAAAAGTTTACAGTAGTCTCGGTCAAGTTAAAAAAACACCTTTCTTTACTATATACAATGTATTTTAACATTTTTTTTATTTTACTTCAATAAGGCAGCAAAACAAACTAAATATGCCGTTTATTTTATCAAAATCAACAATTACACAATTTATTCTCAACATGTTTACAATTATTTTAAATTAAGTTAAAATAATATATATTTTTAATAATGTGAGGTGTTTTTAATGGACAAAAAGTTAACATCAGAAAAAGTACTTATAATTATTGCGTTATCGCTTTTTGCTGGAATCATTTTCTATAATGCCTTTTACATACCAGACCCAACTATTCCTTCTGTAGTTTACGTCGACAAAACTCAAGAAAACAATTCAAACATTCAAAGCTCTTTAGGAGACGATAATGAAGAAAATTTAAGTTCAGAAGATGAATCCAATTCAGCTTCTATAGATAACAGTAATAAGATCAACATAAATACAGCAACGCAGGATAAGCTCGATACTTTACCCGGTATAGGCAAATCTATTGCAAATAAAATAATTGAGTATCGAGAGTATAACGGAAAATTTAATTCAATTGATGAACTTAAAGGTGTTTCCGGAATTGGCGAAAAAAAATTCGAAAAAATTAAAGATTTAATCTGTATTTAAAAGAAATAATTGTTTTTAGTAAAACGAGCATATCATATTTTTCATTACTTTTTCATATAGTTATCCTATAAAACCTTATAGGAGGGCTTATATGTGAAAGGTCTCGTGGAAGAGCGTGCCGCCATGTTAGGCGAATATATCATTGAAAGTAAAGCAACTGTCAGAAAAGCTGCTCAAAAATTCGGAGTTAGTAAAAGCACTGTACATAAAGATGTTTCTGAAAGATTAAAATACATAAATCCGCTTCTATATAAAGAAGTTAAATCCGTTCTCGAACTGAACAAGTCTCAACGCCACATACGCGGCGGTTTAGCTACGAAAAAAAAATATAGTAATTATAAATTTTAACACAAAAAGTTCTTAACTTAATGTTAGGAACTTTTGTTTTTTATTAATAAATTATTAGAAATCGATCGACATAATTTATTAATCTATATGATTTTCTTATTTTTTTCTTCAAAACAAAAATTTTTAACTATTTATATGATACAATATTGTTAATTAAATTAAGGAGGACTTTCAAAAGGATGAACGTAAAAAAGATCATATCGACGTGTCTTGCTATTTCTATATGCAGTACTTCACTTACCGTTAGTTCGTCTGCCATATCGAACTTTAAAAGTACAACAAAAGCTTCACCATATTCAGGAAAAGTTATAGATATTGAAAACTGGGTCGACATAAGCATTCCTAACTTTAATGGCGTACCATATTCAAATCCTAGTAACACTGTATTTTATTCAGATAAAGGTGAACTCAAGTTAAAAATAAATGAAAATAATCGATCTTATTTCGAAAACGGAGGTTCGGTTACTATTGCAATCAATCAACCTAAAAGCCAGCTCCATTTAAATCCATTAGATTGGAAAAATTTCCTTTCTTTTAAACCTGCCACTGACAACAATAAATTAGCTATTATTGCATCAGAGAATAGTCTTGTACCTCATGATATAAAAGTCCTAGTGAATAAAATAGAATCTATTCCGCAAAGTATTCAAACAATTGTTCCACTAATTGCATATATCGCTGCCGTATTATCTGGCCACTATTCTCCATTTAAACATGGTATTTCAACTAATATATTAATGTTTGCTCCTTTTCCCATATTCAACCTATTAAAATCTCTTACTATTAATTGCTTAGTTCCCTCTGCTGCTCCATTGATTAACCTAATTCAAAACGTCGTCCCTTCAAATGAAATAGGTGCTAAATTCGGAGTGGTTTTAACATCAAAGGATGATGAAATAGGGCTTGATAATTCTCCTATACCAAAGGTCGGAGATATAAATGACAAGAGACTTGAAGAGTTAGCTAGACAAATAAAAGTAGGCAAAAAAATCGCAGATAAATTTAATCGGAGTAGCCCATACATACCGTCTTCTGAGATGGACAGGGTTAAATATATCCAAGAAGATATAGATGATTTAAAAGAGCAAATAGAAGCTAAAAAACCAGATGCACTTAATAAATTAGAAACATCTATGCCTATTCGAAGCGGTGTAGTATGTAAATTGGACGCTAAAAATCCTACTCAAACATTTAGGTTTGTAATAAATAACGCTATAGAACCTCATAATGCTGACCTGTTCGCTATAGCTCTTGCAAACCCAAGCATTAATTTAAATTACAATAATTCTTCCGTCACTTTCGATGCTTTCTATGCGTACAACTCTGACAGTTTAAGAAATAATATTTCTAAAGAAATTCCAAATGACCCGGCTTTGGCGGAAAAAGTAAAAGTACTCACTGACACTGGTACAAGCAAATACTGGTGGGATAGATTCTCTAACTCAATTTCTCAATGGTTTACTATAGAAAATACAGAAAAGTTAAAAAAATCAAAAGTTTTATATTCAGACCCTAAATTTAAAGCTTTATTGGTTGCTCAAGAGAATTTTATAAAATTCTCAGATATTGATAAAAAATTCAAAGAAAAATCTAATGATCTAAAATTAATAGAAGATGCTGCCATCGCTCAAGTAGTTCGTGATCACAATCCAGATCAACAGCAACAAATTGATGATTATCAAAATGCTTTTACAGCATTACGTCATAATAATAGTCCACAAAACATCCAAGCATTTGAAAACGCAAGAACTGCTCTACTTAACTTGGCACCTGATTACAACAAGGATCAGATTAAATTAGCTGAAAAAGCTTACAACGATGCACAGCGTAGCTATGAAGAAGCACTTACAACCTACGGAAACCCCGATCTAGTTAAAAATTATCAGCAAGCCAATAAAAAATTAGAACAAATAAATTACAGCCAATACCCAGATCCAGACGAGCAAGAAAATGCTCAAAAAGCTGTCAATGATGCTCGTGACCAACTCACCCGATCAACATCATCCTTTTTAGACAGCAAAGTCCGCGAAATCTATAACGAAGCTAATAAACCTTCAAATAATACTTCTAACGATGATAATTCATCATTGTTACGATACATCTTCTCGAGTCTCTTCTCAGGAAAAGGCTCAGGATCACAACAACCAGATCCAAATGCAGCGGCTCAACAACCTGTACCAGATCCAAATGCAGCGGCTCAACAACCTGTACCAGGTCCAAATGCAGCAGCTCAACAAACGAACAAAGGACGAAGAGCAAAAGCAGCTCAACAAACGAACAAAGGACGAAGAGCAAAAGCAGCGCAACCTGCAGCTCCAGCGGCATCTACACTAAGTGGATTCATTAACCGCATGTGGAATGGATTTAAAGTCTTTGTGCATATAAACTAATAAAAACCATGTCTTTTGACATGGTTTTTATTTTTTTCATTAAGGCTTATAAAACTCCTTAATAATAGTTTTTAAGTATGCTTAACAAAGCATACAAACATATCATATTTGTTTACTTCACAATCAAAACTTGCTATTGCCTATATATAACAGTTCACTAAATACTGTTAATAATCGTCTAAAAATTCAAATAGATCATTCGGATTACACTCTAAAATCACGCACAGTGCTTCTATATTCGTATATTGAATTGATCTTGTTTGGTTATTAATCATTTTCTTAAAGTTTTGATAGCTCATACCCATCTGTTTATACAGCCAGTAATTCGTTTTACTTTTTTCTTTTAAAATTTCTGAAACTCTCAATTTTATCATAATATATCACCAGCCCAACGTTTTGATTCGATATTAAAACATCAGGTATCTTTACATATAGATTAATAAATTATATAATGTATTAGTCTATGCAAAATAAATAAATATTTATTCACAAAAGCGCAAAATTAATAATTAAATTACTTGAATTTAATATTGATGCTAAGCAAACCAGACATACATCGGGCTGTAAACCTCATTTAAATGGTTACATAAAGGAGTTAAAAAAAATGAAAAATAATTATTACTTTAATCATGTAAAAAGTTGCTTAACTGATGCCTTTGACTTATATTATGATTTAACTTTTGGTTTTTACAATCTCGAAAGTCACCAAGAGAAAAAGGTTTTAGATTTAAGTAAAGTTGTAAAAAATGAAGTTTATCAAAAAGGTGGAAAATTCTATGATTTATTTTTAAAAATAGGTGAATTAGAAAAGCTTATTTATGAGTTTGAAAATGAAGTAAATGAAAATAGTAAAAATTTTGATATCGATAAAAGTATAGCAGTCCAAATCAGTGATTATTATGCCTGTGCAATGAGAGGTATCAGTGAAATAATGTTCATGTATGGTGTAACCTATGGAAAAAATTTAGAAAGGTACTTAAATGACTTTCAAGATGTGCTATATGAAGAAAAAAATATATAACGACAACTTGCAGTTACACTAAGCTTTCATATTACTAAGTCATATAAATAACTTTCGAATCCGGTAATTTTTTCAAAATTTCACTTTGTAAAAAATCCTTTCCACTATCTTTAATTTCTTTCTTATAATAATATTTTCCTCTTCCCCCTCCCGCCATCAAATCTCCGTCAAATAGATCAATTGCTTTAGGAAATGCTTCTCTATTTATCATTCTATGCACATAGCTGTAGGTCATAAAAATGACCTCAATAGTCATGCGCTTTTTTGTCTTTTCAGAAAGGTTGTCTTTCAATATTTCCAGCAGTTCACAATACAACTGTTTCCAATTTTCGACCATAACAACAGGAGCAATAAGCAAACCAACCCTGTAACCAGATTCACAAAGGTCATTTATGGCTTTTATTCTGTCTTGCAAAGTTGAGGTCCCAAACTCAACTTTTCTTATTATTTCCTCCGGGTTTACACTCATTCTAACTATCGTTTTTCCTTTATGTTCGAGTGGCAGTAACTTTTCTATCATATTAAATTTTGTCGGGAATGTTAAAAATCCACGCCCTTCCTTTGCAAAATTTTCTATTGTCCAAGAAAGGTTTCTAGTCAACACATTTTCTAAAACTAAATCGCTGTTACTTCCTATTTCAAAAGTGAGTGGGTTATCACTCTTTTTAGAAAATTTTATTAACTTGTCCAACATTTGTTCCCTATTTACAAATAATCTTAAGTATGAGCATTTATTGTAGTTACAAACTAAATAACAATAAAGGCATGACGCTGCACATCCCGAAGATGTATAAGGAACCAAATAATCAGAAATTTTATGATTTTCCACATATTTGTGAGTTTTGCGTATTCCGATAATAACATTTTGTTTCATTTTGGCAAATTCACAGTTTGATTTATTTCTAAAGTACGAAATATTATTATGATTTTCTATCTCAGTCCACTCAATGCCGGAGTACTTATTTTTTAAATATTTCCCTAGTGCATACGTTAAAGCCTGTGGTTCATAATAAATTTTTTGTGGATAAAAATTTCCCATACTCATAAAAAATCATCTCATTTTTATGTTTTTTTAACACAAGGTTTCTCCCCTGTCCAGTTTATGCAATTTTATAATTTGCAAATACTATAGTTTTATTAGCTCACACCATAAAAATATAAGAACTTCATAATAGTTTTAAAAGTAGATTATAAACGATAAAATCAAAAGTAAAAAAACTTATATTAAACTCACAGAGAAAAATAAATGCAACAACTTGTGTAATGACACGCAAGTCATACAACAATATCAAAATAACTAGATATCATTCTTAATCAGCCTAATTTTTCTTTTGTGCTTTTTTTGTAGCACAGAAGTTAATATTTGAGGAATATATCAGATGAGAATTAATTTATAACTTTTATCAACAACAACGACAAAAATTCCTATTGAGATTGAAAAATCAGAGTTCTTATGCTATAATTATAGCTGCGTTGAACTCTCTTTTTTAGGTAAGAAAGTATTTTGATAAATGAGCAGCAATCTAAAAAAGGTAACAGAAGTGCGACAAAGGAAATTATTAAAGAAAAGACGTTTTATGCTTTAATGTTTGTCAACTGGCGTACTGGTGAACCTGCAAAAAACAGTTCTTATGACACGCAAGCATTAAAACAACAATGAACCGGTATGTTCATTTTACAGGCAAATTGCTGATCTATACCGTACACCAAAAATTGAAAACGCAACACCAACTAGTTAAGAAAAATTGGTAAAAAAGGTATAGTAAAAATATAGAGAAAGGCTAAATTCCTGATAAATCTAGGAGTTTCGGATAGGTAAATAGTGAAATGAAACTAGGTATCGTAGGCCTACCAAATGTAGGGAAAAGTACATTGTTTAATGCCATTACAAATGCGGGAGCGGGAGCTGCAAACTATCCATTTTGCACAATAGAGCCAAACGTAGGCATTGTAACGGTGCCCGATGAACGTTTAGACAAGTTGAGTGAAATGTACTCTCCTTTAAAATACACCCCCGCTACAATTGAATTTGTAGATATTGCTGGGCTTGTAAAGGGAGCCTCCAAAGGCGAAGGACTAGGAAATAAGTTTTTATCAAATATTAGAGAAGTAGATGCTATAGTCCATGTAGTTAGGTGCTTTGAAAATGATAATATAGTTCATGTGGAAGGCTCTATAAACCCGAAAAGAGACATTGAAACGATAAATTTAGAACTTATTTTGTCAGACGTTGAACTAGTGAACAGGAAAATAGATAAAACAAAAAAAATGCTTAAATCTGATAAAAAATATCAACTTGAATTAGACTTTTTCGAGAAGTTAAAGTCTTTTTTGGAACAAGGCAACTGTGCAAGAAGTTTAGTCGTAAATGAAGAAGAACAAGAACTGTTGAATGCAGTTGACCTGCTTACGAACAAGCCAATTATATATGCAGCGAATGTGAGCGAAAATGACTTTAAAAAAGATATAAACTCAAATAAGTATGTTCAAGAGGTACTCAAGATAGCAGAAAGCGACAATGCCAAAGTTTTGCCGATTTGTGCACAAATAGAAGCTGAAATCTCAGAAATGGAGCGAGATGAAAAAGCTATGTTCTTATCAGACATAGGACTTGAGGAATCTGGGCTGGATCGCTTAATAAAAGCTTGCTATAGTCTCCTTGGGTTAATATCGTTCTTAACAGCAGGAAAGCAAGAAGTCAGAGCTTGGACGATAGAAAAAGGCACAAAGGCTCCAGCGGCAGCAGGAAAGATCCATACAGATTTTGAAAGGGGTTTTATTCGTGCAGAAGTCGTATCGTATAACGACTTAGTTGAGAGCGGATCTATGAATGTTGCTAAAGAAAAAGGTCTAGTTCGCTCCGAGGGTAAAGATTATGTTATGCAAGACGGAGATGTGGTTCTGTTTCGATTTAATGTGTGAAAATTTTTCAATGAGCTGTGTAACCCCTTGGTGGGTACCAGCTCATTTTTTATTTTGAATTTTTTATATAAAAACATCGACTTATTTATTTTTTTAGTTTATAATGTTAAGTATCCACAATATTCATAAATTTATGCCATATTGACATTAATTATATGTTTTATTTGCATATTATCAATGCAAAAGGTGTAAGTTTAATTTTTTGTAAAAATAAGGAGGAAATGAGAAAATGAATAAAAAAGAAATGGTAAACGCTATAAATGAAGCTATTTACAAGGCAATGGAAGATGACAACTTCAAAGCAAAACTTCTTAAAGATGCTAACGAAGCTGTGCTAGAACTTACGGGGAAAAAAATTCCGGTAAAAGTCACAATTCACGACTCAGATGAAAAAAATTTAGTTTTTATACTGCAGAAATGGAACCCCGAGGGAGAACTAGACGAAGACAGCCTTGAAACTGTGAGTGGCGGAGTTTTGAAAGGTGGCGTGAATAGGATAGTTTGCGCATATGGTGGTTGTTTTTCAAATCCACGAGGAATTTTAAACCTTAACAATACTAAAAATTTGTTATAATTTAAGGAGGACTAGATTATGTTAGACATGAAATCGATTTATGAGAAAATGGTAGAGAAAGCTGATAATGATAAGAATTTCAGAGAAAATCTTTTAAAAGACGCAAAAGCTGCATTAAAAAGTATAGGGATAGAATTTCCGGAAGATGTAAAAGTGCAAGTTTTTGAGGATAAACCTGACGATATGCACGTTTTGTTGCCACAAAAATAATTGAATAAAAGGAAATTAAAATACAGCTGTTAAATGTCTTTCAACTTTAGTTTTGCCGTATTTTATTTCCTTTTTTAGTAAGGAGTTTATTATATGAAGTATTATCCAAGACAAGCCGTTTGGGAAACGACTTTAAAGTGCAATATGAACTGTATGCATTGTGGGTCAAGAGCAGGAAAAGCACGTGAAAACGAATTAACTATAGAAGAGTGCTTAAATATTGCCCAGCAACTGATAGATATGGGTCTCGAACAAATCACGCTTATAGGAGGAGAAATATTTTTAAAAGAAGATTGGGATAAAATTTCACGTAAGTTTGTTGATAACGGCGTGAAGGTAAATATAATTACAAACGGGTTTAATTTGAATGATGAGCAATTTAGGCAAATAAAGGATTCCGGCATTTGCCAAGTGTACTTTTCTGTAGATGGTCTAGAAAAAACTCACAACACTATAAGAAGAAATCCAGCTTCTTTTGAGCATGTTCTTAAGGCTATGAAGCGATTAAGAGAAGAAAATATGCCAATAGGGGTAGTTACAACTGTTACGGACTTAAACATAGATGAATTAGAAGACATGTATAAACTTTTTCTTGACAATAAAGTTGCATCGTGGCAAATACAAATAGCCTCTCCTATGGGGAACGCCAGAGATAACAAAAATTTACTTATTTCTCCTAACCGGATGTCATACCTAACCAAATTTGTAAGGGATAAGGCACAGGAAAGAAAAATTTATACAGTTGCAGGAGATTGTATAGGCTACTATGACGAAAACGAGTACTATATAAGGGGTTATGAACCTGAGGAAGAAGTAAAATGGATGGGCTGTGGGGCCGGAAAGTACGTTATTGGTATAGACAGCGTGGGCAACGTAAAAGGCTGTGAATCATTGCAAGACGATTCGTTCATAGAAGGAACCCTTAGGAAAAATACTTTGAAAGAAATTTGGAATAGAGAAGGGGCATTCACGTACAATAGAGACTTCACACCGGATATGTTAGCAGGAAAATGTAAAGGTTGCGATATGGGGCCTATTTGTGCGGGCGGATGCAGGCAAATGAGCTATTTTACTACAGATAATAAATATGAAAATATCTACTGCAACTACAGGTAGGCTCTTACTGTAAAAGCTCAACAACACTAACATTACTAACTTAGTGTTATTGAGCTTTTATATTAAATATTTATTGCAAATGGCTTTTTTTTATTGTATAATACATATTGTTCGTTTATAGAATTATAAATCATCGGCATAAAGAGGTGAGTTTATGCAAATTGAAAGAATAAATCGTGACAACTTAGACGAATACAGAAACTTTACAGTAAACAACACTATAGATGATGACACTGTAGCGTTTGGTGCTAAAATGGAAAACTTCCCCTGTGGTGCAATTTTGGCTAAAAGAAATTTAAAGTTGTCCTCACAGTGGGACATAAAAATATTCTTCGTTTCAAAATTCTTTAGAAACCGTGGCGCAGGCACATTACTTTTAGAAAGTCTAACTGCTGCATTGAAAAGCAAAAATTGCAAAGTTGTAAGGTTAAATATCGTTTCATCTAAAGAGTCCATAGAAGTTTTACAAAATTTTCTTTCCAAAAAGGGGTTCATTGAACCTGAAATACTCACTAATGTTTATAAATTTAACCCAGAAGAAATCTTGAATGGTAGTAATATAGTCAAGTCATGCTTGATTAGCAAAAACCCATTTGAAAATATTAAGTTTTTACATTTTGAGGAAACTGAAAAAACTTTGATAGATAAAGTAAAAGCTGAAGAAAACTTGATGTATCCAGAAGGTTTATCTCCCTTTGCTAACGAATATAACTTAGAACATGTTAATTCAATTTTTGCGGTGGAAAACAACGAGAAAATAATTGCCTGGATAAGCGGACTGTTAGCGCCAGGAAATATGGTACTTTATAGGTCGTTTTTCGTTTACCCAAACTACAGAAGTTCTGCGCTTGGACTTTCACTTTTTAATCAAGCAATGAAAGTTCAACTAACAAAGTTGCGTGACAAGGAAGGCATATGTGCTGTAAGCGTAGAAAATCCCAGAGTGATGAGGTTTATTTCATTGTATTTCAAAGACTCTTACAAACATAAAAAGTACGAGTTTGAGATGAAATTGAATTTAACTTAAAATTTCTAAGGAGTGATATGATTTGAACCAAACCGAAAAAATCATAAGAGAAGAAATTGGCAAACTACTCGAAACAGACGGGACCGAAATTCCGGGAGATGCATCTCTAATTAAAGACGTTGGGTTGGATTCATTAAATATATTAGAAATGTTCGATTTAATTGAGGAAAAGTTCGGTGTAATGATAGAGCCGGAAAAATTTGCAGAAATGAAAACAATAAATGACGTAGTTAGGATTATAGAAGAATATAAATAAAATTATTTAAGAAAAGAGCTACTGTATGTTTCACTACAATATAAATTTAATAAAAAATGCAACTAATAAATTTAAAAAAGTTTTTTATTTTTCTAAAGTAAAATCGACAAACGAAATGGCAAAAAAATTGATACAGAAAAGTAAACTCAACGGCAATGCGGTAATAATCTCTAACAATAAAATGGAAGCTGAAAAGAGTTTCGATTTTCCCCATAAAAATACCAATGTACATATGACGGTCGTGATTAAAAATATAAATCTCGATTTAAAGCTGTTATCGATAATTTTGCCACTAGCGGTCGCAAACGCAATAGACAAAGTTTCGGGCCTTAGAACTAACATTCGCTGGCCTAATTATATATTAATAGATGAAAAAATGGTTAGCAAAATCAAAGTAGAGCATTTTGAAGGCAACAGCAAAGAAAATTTCAAATACACAATAGTGGAAATAAGCATAAAAGTTAACGGTGTGGACAAATCGAACAGCAAACTCAAGTATATTTCTATATCTCTGGAAGAAAAATGCAAAAATCATATAAATCGTACTCATTTGGTTTGTTGCATTTTAAAGGAAATTGATAAGCTATTAGAAATGAGTCCGCTTTATTTAACTTACAAATACATGCACAAGATAAACCCGGGCTTATGCGTAGATGAGTAGTATTTAGAGTGTCAAGGAAATCGTAAGCATTTTTTCTAATTTTTTGTATATTGAATCGAAATCACTTATAGGCAATGGATTTTTTCCTTTGCCTATTTCTATTGTAAACCCTGGCTTATTAAACGTTTTTATGAACCAATCCTTAAATCCTCCACCGACGGCTAAACCTTCCGGAGAAGAAAGTTTGTAGCCACTGGTTTGAGAAAGAATTTTACCCATTAAAAATGAGCGTTCAGGCTCGTTTTCTCCGTATTTCCAATAAATTTCTTCACCTTGGCTATGAAACGCAATTGCGTATCGAAAATTTCGTTTTAAACAAAGTCCTGTTAAAGTCCTCGTTTCCGTTTCGCTTTCAGGGCATTTCCCACCATATCGCGTTGGTGCAGGACAAGTAATACCATTTTTAATTTCAAGTTCATGAAGCTGTTTCCAGCCGGCATCAAAGTTATGGTTTAAGTCTACTCCTCTTGCATTTGCCTGCCAAGTTTTAGTGTTGCCTCTGCTTACAGCATCAACTAAATTTTGATAATTTTTAGCACTTTTTGAGCCGTATATGCTAATCTCCGTTCCATCAGGGTTTAAGCAAGGCACGACAAACATTCCTTGTTTTCCAAGAAAACTAGAAACATCTACATTGTGCAGTTTTAAGCCATTCGACTTACAAAAACCGATCTTCTCTATAAATGTGAGCAGCAATAGGTTTGTTAGCCATTCCATGCCGTGCACTCCACCCACCATAAGAACTTCATTTTGCTCGTTGCCTAGCTTTATGTAATGTATATTTCTACCACAGTAACTTTTACAGAGCGTCCCAACTTTAACAAACGGATATTTTTCTTTTAACTCATAAATAAAGTTTTCGCGATTTTTTTGATCGAAAAAACTATCGGTCATTTTTTGATAAAACATAATCTACTCCTCCACCTCAAAAATATATGTAATATAAACTTGTATATTTAAATTCTTAATGGTAAAATTACGTTAATAATAAAATATACATTTATTTACTGTTTGGTGAAGGAGAACGAACTTCAATATGGAATTAAATGAAAAAACTTTAAGCGAAAGTGTTAAGTTTGATGGAAATTTAATAAAAGTTTCTGTTGCACAAGTAGAGCTTGTAAACGGCAAAAAGGCTAAAAGAGAGGTAGTGCGCCACAGAGGCGGTGTGTGCATAGCGGCTCTCACAGAAAATGACGAATTACTTTTTGTAAAACAATTCCGGTATCCATTTTCTAAGGTGCTGCTGGAACTGCCAGCAGGAACGCTGGAGGAAGGCAAAGACCCTTTAGAAGAAGGAAAAAGGGAATTAAAAGAAGAAACCGGTGCTGTTGGAGAAGATTATATTAGTTTAGGGAAAATGTTATCCAGTCCCGGTTGGTGTTCAGAGGTAATATATTTATATTTTTGTAAAGTAAAAAGCTTCGGCGAAATATGCCCGGATGAAGACGAATTTTTAAATATAGAAAAAATTCCAATTTCAGATGCCAAAAAGATGGTTTTGAGTAATGAAATAGAAGATGCAAAAACTCAAATAGCAGTACTAAAGCTGTGCAATTATTTAGGCATTTAAAAGATTTTCTTCCCCATTACGTTAATGTCCCCTGTGTATCATACAAAAGTTAACATTGAATCATCAAAATTTTTTTTATCTATAAAAAAATAACCCACCTTTAAAAAGATGGGTTATTTTTAATTATTATACTTTAGCCATTAATAGCTGTAACAACACCTGATCCTACAGTACGTCCACCTTCACGAATAGCAAAACGTAGACCTTCTTCAATTGCGATAGGTGTAATGAGCTCAACGTCCATAACAACATTATCACCAGGCATGCACATTTCAGTTCCTTCCGGAAGCTTAATGACACCCGTTACGTCTGTAGTTCTGAAATAGAACTGTGGACGGTAATTGTTGAAGAATGGAGTATGACGTCCACCTTCTTCTTTAGTCAAGATATAAACTTGACCTTTGAACTTGGTGTGAGGATTGATCGTTCCCGGTTTTGCAAGAACTTGACCTCTTTCAATTTCATCCCTTTGAACACCACGAAGCAATGCACCAACGTTATCTCCTGCTTCACAATAGTCTAGAGTCTTACGGAACATTTCCATGCTCGTAACAACTGTTTTCTTACGCTCTTCTGTTAAGCCAACTATTTCAACTTCGTCACCTGCTTTAAGTTGTCCACGTTCAACTCTACCTGTAACAACTGTTCCACGACCTGAAATCGTCATAACGTCTTCAATTGGCATCAAGAAAGGTAAATCTGATTTCCTTTCCGGTGTAGGAATAAATTTATCAACTGCATCCATTAAGTCAAGAACACATTTGTATTCTGGAGCTGATGGATCTGTCGAACTTGATTCCAATACCTTTAAAGCTGAACCCTTTATAATTGGAGTTTCGTCACCAGGGAAACCATACTCGTTTAAAAGTTCACGGATTTCCATTTCAACTAAATCTAATAATTCTTCATCATCAACTTGGTCTGTCTTGTTCATGAATACTACAATGTATGGAACACCAACTTGACGAGCTAAAAGAATGTGTTCTCTCGTCTGAGGCATCGGACCGTCTGCTGCAGAAACTACCAGGATAGCTCCGTCCATTTGTGCTGCACCAGTAATCATGTTTTTAACGTAGTCAGCATGACCAGGGCAGTCAACGTGTGCATAGTGACGAGTTGCTGTTTGATACTCAACATGCGCAGTATTTATGGTAATACCACGTTCTCTTTCTTCAGGAGCTTTATCGATATTTGCATAATCAACAAATTCTGAGTCTCCCTTTAGGTTCAATACCTTAGTAATTGCCGCTGTAAGAGTGGTCTTACCGTGGTCAACGTGACCAATTGTACCGATATTAATATGCGGCTTACTTCTTTCAAATTTTGCTTTTGCCATTAGTTTTTTCCTCCCTTGTTTACAGTAATGTAAAAATATTTCCCAATGTTTACATTCTATCAATTAACATATAAAAAATCAATAGGTTTAACAAAAATTAATCAGGCTTTTTCGTCCTAGCTGAAATGATACTTTCAGAAACTGATTTCGGAACTTCTGCATAATGACTAGGTTCCATAGTGTATTGACCTCTGCCCTGAGTCTTCGATCTCATGTCAGTTGCATAGCCAAACATTTCAGATAAAGGCACATGCGCATTTATTCTTTGTGCTCCTGAGATCGCTTCCATTCCTTGAATCATACCACGACGAGAATTTAAGTCACCTATAACATCGCCCATGTATTCTTCAGGAACTATTACCGACACCTTCATAATAGGTTCAAGTAATACCGGATCTGCTTTTCTCATAGCTTCTTTAAATGCCATAGAACCTGCAATCTTAAAGGCCATTTCAGATGAGTCAACTTCATGATAAGATCCATCGTACAGTGTAACTTTAACGTCAACAACGTTATAGCCTGCTAAAACACCAGAAAGCATTGCTCCTCTGATACCTTGGTCAACAGCTGGGATGTATTCTTTCGGAATAACACCTCCAACAATATTGTTAACAAACTCATAGCCTTTAGTTGGGTTCGGCTCAATTTTAATCTTAACATGTCCATATTGACCACGTCCACCGGACTGTCTTGCATACTTGTTATCGACATCTGCTGATTTCCTGATAGTTTCTTTATACGCAACCTGTGGCTTACCAACATTTGCTTCTACTTTAAATTCACGCAAAAGCCTATCAACTATAATCTCCAAATGAAGCTCGCCCATACCTGCTATGATGGTTTGGCCTGTTTCTTCATCTGTATAAGCTTTGAAAGTTGGGTCTTCTTCAGCTAATTTAGCTAAAGCTATTCCCATTTTTTCTTGTCCAGCTTTTGTTTTCGGCTCTATAGCAACCCTGATAACAGGTTCAGGGAATTCCATAGACTCCAATATAACAGGTGCTTTTTCAGTACATAATGTATCACCTGTGGTTGTATTTTTAAGTCCAACTGCAGCCGCAATATCACCCGCATAAACTGTGTCTATATCTTGGCGGTGGTTTGCATGCATTTGTAGAATTCTGCCCAAACGCTCATTGTTGTCTTTAGTTGAGTTGTACACCGTAGAGCCTGCACTTACAGTACCGGAGTAAACTCTAAAGAAACAGAGTTTCCCAACAAATGGGTCCGTTGCAATTTTAAATGCCAACGCTGAAAATGGTTCATCGTCAGATGAATGCCTTTCGACCTCCTCGTTGGTATCAGGGTCAACGCCCTTTATCGCCGGAACATCTGTAGGAGCTGGCATATAGTCTACAATAGCATCAAGCAGCTTTTGAACACCTTTATTCCTATAAGATGTTCCGCAAGTTACTGGAACCATTTTATTTGCCAAAGTTGCTTTTCTGATGCAATCTTTTATCTCTTGTTCTGAAAGCTTTTCGCCCTCCAAATACTTTTCAAAAAGCGCATCGTCTTGTTCTGCAACATGCTCCATCATTTCTGTATGATATTTTTCCGCAAGCTCCTTCATGTCCTCCGGAATGTCTTCTACTCTGATATCTTTTCCAAGGTCATCGTAGTAAACGTAGGCCTTCATTTCAACTAAGTCAATAAGACCCTTGAAAGTGTCCTCAGAACCTATCGGCAGCTGAATCGGCACAGCATTGCATTTAAGGCGCTCTTTCATCATCTTTACAACATTATAGAAGTCTGCTCCCATAATGTCCATTTTGTTAACGTAAACCATACGCGGAACGCCGTATTTATCAGCTTGACGCCAAACTGTTTCAGATTGTGGTTCAACGCCACCCTTTGCGCAAAGCACTGTAACTGAACCGTCCAACACCCTCAGTGACCTTTCAACTTCAACAGTAAAGTCAACGTGGCCTGGGGTATCTATAATATTTATACGATGGTTTTTCCAGAAGCAAGTTGTCGCAGCGGAAGTTATAGTGATTCCACGTTCTTGCTCTTGAGCCATCCAGTCCATGGTAGCAGCCCCGTCATGTGTTTCGCCGATTTTATGGTTAACTCCTGTATAAAACAGTATACGTTCTGTTGTAGTAGTTTTACCAGCATCAATATGAGCCATAATGCCGATATTTCTCGTTAAATCAAGTGAAACCTGTCTTGCCATAACATTATCTCCTTTCTTACACTCTTTGCGAGTATATAATTTAATATCACTTTGCAAATAATTATGATTATGAGATTATTTCTTCAATATTAATGCTTTAATATTAATGCCATTAATTTCAGCACAATAATCAAGAAAATCAAAAGTTTTAACTCTCTCAACTTCAGGCAAATCTTTCCGAGAATTTAAAAATATATACAATTTTTTGAATTCTTCAATAAAGAAAATGTCATTTACACATAGTTTGTCACTACCAAACTCTTCACACCAATCATTGTATATTTCTACTAAGAACCTTTTATCTTCTTTATATCTAAAACATAAGCGCTCGTGAGATAATGTATTTTCTGATGTGAATTCGGGATGCAGCGTTCTACATTCAATTTTCCTTTTATTCTTGCCTGCAAAACATATTACCATTGTGCTAAACATCGTCATCAATAAAATTAGCAAAAAGCATGTAGCTTTTTTAAAAAAAACTTTTTTCATAAACCAAAATACCTCCATCAAAATAAAAAATGACTTTTGTATTTAATCAGTTTGTGAAAATTTAAAATAAAACTAAAAGCTAAAATCATTGCAATCAATTTTTCTAAGAAATTGTTTAATCCATAACCCTCCATTAAATGATAATTACCATCTATAATGTGCAAAAGCTTTATTTGCTTCAGCCATTTTGTGCGTGTCATCACGCTTTTTGACTGCTCCACCTGTTTCGTTGACAGCATCTAAAATCTCAGACGCTAGTCTCTCTCTCATAGTTCTTTCAGATCTCGCCCTCGAATAGTTGGTCAACCATCTAAGTCCTAAAGTTTGACGTCTTTCAGGCCTAACTTCTATTGGCACTTGATAGGTCGCGCCTCCTACTCGGCGAGCCTTAACTTCAAGAACTGGCATGATGTTTTCCATTGCTGTTTCGAAAACTTCAAGCGGCTCTTTTCCTGTTTTCTCCCTTATTATGTCGAATGCTCCGTAAACTATCCTTTGAGCTACACCGCGTTTACCGTCATACATGACATTGTTTATTAAGCGAGTAACAAGCTTTGAATTGTACATTGGATCTGGCAAAACATCACGTTTCGCTATTGAACCTCTTCTTGGCACTTTACTTCCCTCCTTCATACAAGTGATATCATTGGTACTCGAAAGCGACAAACTCCCGTCTTGCCAACACAGAGGCATTTATATAAAAACACTTCCGCGTTGTATATTAACTTAAGTTTTGTCAATTTCTTCTCTACTTTTTAGCAGCACCAGCTTTTGGTTTCTTTGCTCCGTATTTGCTTCGAGCTTGCATACGTTTCGCAACACCTTGTGCGTCTAGCGTTCCCCTAACTATATGGTAACGAACACCAGGAAGGTCTTTTACACGTCCACCTCGAATCAAAACAACACTATGCTCTTGTAAGTTGTGACCTTCGCCCGGAATATATGAACTTACTTCAATTCCGTTCGATAGCCTTACCCTCGCAATTTTCCTTAGCGCTGAATTAGGTTTCTTAGGCGTTGCTGTCTTTACAGCAGTGCAAACTCCTCTTTTCTGCGGGGATGTTTGATCTGTTGATTCTCGCTTTTTCGAGTTCCATCCCTTAGAAAGAGCAGGAGCAGTCGATTTCTTCTCAGAAACTTCCCTACCTTTTCTGACTAACTGGTTAAAAGTTGGCATACTACACCTCCTTAATTTAAATTATATATGTTAAAAATCCGTCGTTTATATAAGTTGAATTAAGATAGTTATACTACCCCTGGCCGCAAGGCCACAAGCGCTTCGCGCTTGTGAAAAAAGGCTTTCGCC